>NODE-942-length-10108-cov-4.46066_pt1 | contig 10108 bp, 12 predicted proteins | sample MGYA00139097_ERZ477577 | MGnify/ENA metagenome assembly ERZ477577 | reverse complement strand
TTGTGGTAAGCTAATAAATTTATTCAACGGAATACATTGGCAAAAATATCAAAATAGGGTGTTTACAGTATATCGCTGAAGAGCGAAATTGAGATTAAATAGTAGATTCAATTCATTAACTTTGAACTTTGGATAGTACGGTGTTCAATGAAAAAAAATATGGTCATATCTATTGGTGAAATACTTTATGACATTTTTCCCGGCTATAAGCGCATCGGCGGGGCGCCCTTTAATTTTGCCTATCATCTGTTGAATTTGGGCATGCCTGCTTATTTATTAAGCAAGATCGGCACGGATGAACCTGGTAGGGATATTTTGAACCTACTGGAACTGAACGGATTCGATACGCGGTACATCCAACAAACCAGTATGTATAATACCGGTCAGGTGATGGTTACGCTCGATACCCAGGGTAATCCAAGCTTCGACATCCTGAAGAACCAGGCCTATGATTATATTGATTTCGATTCAGACATTATGTCAACCCTGGGGCAAAAACCCGATTTGATATATTTTGGGACGCTGGCCCAACGTACGGAAAAGGGGCATAAGGCCATCCAACGCATCCTTTCGGCAAGATTGCAGGGAACGGTCTGTCTTTATGATGTCAATTTGCGTTCGGATTGTTACCATGAAAAAATTATTCGGGCATCCCTGCGACAGTCAGATATTGTAAAACTAAACCTGGAGGAATTGCAGATTGTTAGCGATTTAATGCGGCTTTCAGGTGGCAAAAAAGACAGCATTGACCAGCTTATGCAGCACTACGGCATCAATTTGATCGCCCTTACCAAGGGCAAAGACGGTAGTGAACTTTTCACCCCCAACGGCTCATACCAGTTAGAAAAGGATCCCATTGAAGTGACCGGCGATACGGTGGGTGCCGGGGATGCCTACGCCTCGGTATTGGCCGTGGGTTATTTGAATCGTTGGCATCCGCAGCATATTTTAAACAAAGCCACAGAATTGGCAGAGCGGGTATGCACACTGAAAGGGGCTATACCTAAAACAGCGGCATTTTATGACGGCGTACTTTCGTAAAAAGGTGAAAAAATGAATACCGGAAAGGGGTTATATATACAACTGTTCAGTATTCACGGTCTCTTGCGATCCGAAAATTTGGAATTGGGTCGCGATGCCGACACCGGGGGACAGATCAAATACGTCGTAGAGCTTGCCAAGGCCCTTGACAAACACACGGGTGTGCAAAAAGTGGATGTGTTTACACGGCTTATTGTCGACAACACCGTCTCGGATGACTATGCTCAACCTATTGAGAAAATCAACGATACGTGTAGCATTGTTCGAATCCAGTGTGGCGGAAGAAAATACATGCGCAAAGAATTGCTTTGGCCGCACTTGGACGAATACATTGATAAAACCATTAAATATATCAAACGTCAAAAGCGTATTCCAGACATTGTACATGGTCATTATCCAGATGCCGGTTTTGTGGCATCCCAACTGGCTGAAATTTTCGGCATACCCCTGGTCTACACGGGTCACTCGCTTGGGCGCTCAAAGCTAGACCGTCTATTAATAGAGGGCATGTCGGAAAAGGAGATTATCAAAAAATTCAAGATCGACCACCGCATCCAAATGGAAGAAGACATATTGAAGAAGGCCGATCTGGTAGTGACCAGCACCACTCAGGAAATCAATGGGCAGTATAACCTATATCATAATAAGGGTTTGCCGAGATTCAAAGTTATACCACCGGGTTTGGACATCGACAAGTTTTACCCATATTACCATGATGCCTTGCTTGAACTTGAAAAAGACGAGACAGAATTGTATGCTCAAGCTTCCATTTTGGAAGAACTTCACCGCTTTTTCAAACATCCAGACAAACCACTCATTCTTTCTTTGTGCCGACCGGACAAACGAAAGAATATTGCCGGGTTGATCAAGGCCTTCGGAGAAGATTTGGAACTGCAATCCATGGCAAATCTGGCTGTTTTTGCCGGAATCCGAAAAGATATCTCCGCGATGGAAGATAACGAGCGCGATGTGCTGACCGAGATGCTGTTGCTTTTGGATAAATACGACCTCTATGGCAAGATGGCCATTCCTAAAAAGCATGATTTTGAATACGAAGTCCCGGAACTTTATCGGGTGGCAGCCGAAAAGCGCGGTGTATTCGTCAACTCGGCACTCACCGAACCTTTTGGGATTACGCTGATAGAGGCGGCTGCGTGCGGTTTGCCGATCATCGCGCCCAATGACGGAGGACCCGAGGATATCATTCAGAACTGTCAGTGTGGTGTTCTGGTGGACACCACCAATTCCCAGGAAATCGCCAAAGCCGCCAGGCAGATTATCGCCGACCAAACCAAATGGAAGGATTACTCCAAATCCGGTATTATGAGCACCCACAAACACTATACCTGGAAGAGTCATGCTGATTCCTATATGCAGGCAATTGAAAAGAGGCTTCAGACATTTGAAAGCACAAAAATGAAGGTGGCTGTCCCCTCTGATCCCATTGGTAGGCGACTAACACAGCTTAATCGGTTTCTGATTACGGACATTGATAATACACTCATCGGGAATGACAATCCGTACCTGGTTGAATTGCTACAGCTATTGCGCGATCACAGGGATCGGATTGGTTTTGGGGTGGCAACGGGTCGCACCGTGGATTCAGCATGTGCGTATTTGGAAAACTTCGGTGTTCCGGCTCCGGATGTGATCATCTCGTCAGTGGGTGCAGAAATCTATTATGGTCCGGAACTGCATTACGGTCGAGGGTGGGACACCCATATTTCAGCAAAATGGGAACGTGAAAAAGTTGTCAGTCTGCTCAAAGAATTTGCGTTTTTAACATACCAGGAAGAAGAAACCCAACGACCTTTCAAGGTGAGCTATATCATGGAGCCAGGCAAGGATCACCTTGCGTTAATTCATGATCAGTTATTAAGCAAAAAGTACCGATACAACCTGATTTACTCCCACAATAGGTTTGTAGACATTTTGCCGTTTCGGGCTTCAAAAGGCAAAGCTTTGCGCTATATTAGCTACAAATGGGAAATGCCATTATCAAATTTTCTGGTTTGCGGCGATTCAGGCAACGACGAGGAAATGCTGCGCGGAGAACCCAAGGCTGTTGTGGTGGGCAATTATAGTCCAGAACTTCAGAAATTGAAAAGCCGCCGTAATATCTTTTTTGCCGAAAAGAACGCTGCCGGTGGCATCCTTGAAGGTATTGATCATTATAAATTTATAAATAAATCGCATTTTGAAAAGGATTGAAGATGGAGAATCTGCTCCACATGCTGATTGGAAAAAAAGATCGCCAGGACTTCAAAGAGCTGATAAACTTTATTTCGGGTTCGGCTTCTGCCATTTTACTCAGAAATGATATCATGCAGCTTTTCCGTGATTATTGTGACCAAAATAAAAAATCTAAATCCTTCCGCACAAAGTCATCCATCTTTCTATTAATCAAGAAAATACAGGAATTGTTTACTACGGGCGATCATCTTACACTGATGCACCGCTATGCCATCGCCAAATATCGCTATTATCTTATTCGCATGGATGGCGAATATATCGAGGAGATCACACTATCAGAATATCTCGATAGACGAGATCATTATACACATCAAACACATAAAAAGGCTCAACAGTTGCGTATTGATTTCATGCCTTTTTATGGCTTTTCTCCTAGTATTAGAGATATCCGTTCAGTGGGACGTGGTATTCGTTTTCTGAATCGCTACATGAGCAGCAACCTTTTTAGCCGAAATAGAGAATGGCTGCGGAAATCATTTGATTTTTTAAAAATGCACAATTACGAGGGGCAGCAACTATTGGTAAATGGCACGATATTAAACGATCCCAATCAATTTCTGTCTGAGGTAGAAAAGGTTCTGGACTGGATCAAGGCTAAACCAGCTGATATGCCTTACACCCGTATCAAGGCCCGGCTAAAAAAATCTGGTTTTGAGGTTGGCTGGGGTAATACAGCAGGACGAATCCGGAATACCATGCAACTATTGCTTGATCTTGTGTCCGAACCCACTGGTGAATTGCTGGAACAATTTATTTCTCGTGTTCCCATGCCACTGATATCAAAGATAGCGATCATCTCGCCGCATGGGTGGTTCGGGCAAACCAATGCCCTGGGCAAACCGGATACCGGGGGTCAGGTGATTTACATCCTGGACCAGGTTCGGGCGTTGGAAAGACATTTGAAGGCGGAGTTGCAGCTGACCGGTTTGGAAATCGAGCCAAAGATTATCGTTCTAACGCGACTGATTCCAGAGGCTCTGGATACAACCTGTAATCAACGCCTTGAAAAAATTTTCAACACCGACAACGGATGGATTTTGCGGGTGCCATTTCGAGACAACCAATATAACGTTGTAAAAAAATGGATATCACGATTTAAAATATGGCCATATTTAGAAACCTTTGCTGATGATTCCGCAAAGGAGTTGGTCAGTGAGTTTCAGGGATCCCCCGATCTTGTTATCGGCAATTATTCAGATGGGAATCTCGTATCCTCTCTGTTGTCAGATAAATTTAACGTGATTCAATGCACCATCGCCCATGCCTTGGAAAAAACCAAGTATCTTTTTTCCGATCTGTATTGGCAGCGATTTGAAAACGATTATCACTTTTCACTACAGTTTACGGCAGATATGCTATCCATGAACAAGTCTGATTTTATTATCACCAGCACCTTACAGGAAATCATTGGTACAGAGGACACCATGGGACAATATGAATCCTACCAGTTTTTTAGTATGCCTCAACTGTATCAAGTGATAAATGGGATAAATCTATTTGCCCCAAAATTCAATGTTATTCCACCGGGTGTGGACGAAGATCTGTATTTCCCTTATTCCGAATATGGGAAGCGCATTAAGAGCAAACGCTTGCATTGGGAGGGTCGTCTGTTTACAGAGGTCTCCGACGATATCTTTGGAACACTGGATGAACCGGGAAAACCACCAATTTTTACCATGGCTCGCTTTGATAAGATCAAGAACATAACCGGTCTCATTCAAGCGTTTGGTATGAGTGAAAAACTTCAGCAGCGATGCAACCTCATTTTTGCTGCTGGTACTATCCATGTCGAAAACTCTACTGACATGGAGGAAAGAAGTGAGATATCTAAAGCACACAAGCTTATCGATGATTTCAATCTTCACGGTAAGGTGCGCTGGATTCCCAGCATCAATAAGCTCGATACCGGTGAGGTGTATCGGATTGTTGCCGATCACCAGGGCATGTTTGTTCAGCCGGCTTTGTTCGAGGCGTTTGGCCTTACCATTATTGAGGCTATGGCCTCCGGACTTCCGACCTTCGCACCCAAATTTGGCGGGCCACTAGAAATCATTGAATATGGCAAAAGCGGATATTTATTGAACACCAGCAAGCCCGAGCTCATTGCTGCCAGCTTGGAAGGTTTTATCGATATGACCCACAAGAACAAGGAACTCTGGAAAGACATATCTGAAAATGCCATTCTGCGTGTGCGGGATCATTTCAACTGGAAATCCTACAGCCAGCGCCTGATCAATTTAACCAAGCTTTACGGATTCTGGCGTTTCGCGGTTTCCGGTAAGGGCATGCTGGAACTGGATCGATACTGCGACGCCCTTTACCATTTTCTAATCAGAAATAAAGCTAATCAAATGATAAAATAGGACACAATGGAAATTTGTAAAAACAGGAAAACCGGAGCGGTATTTGTATATTTGGATGAGCAGGAGGATGGCAGGGCGTTGCTGATTACGCCTCAAGGGGATGTGAAGGCACTGGAGTATCACTTATTCACGGAACTCAACGAAGTTGACGAGGAACTAGACACGCCCATCTCACAGAATCGAATCACTGATGTCCAGTTGGATATTTATAGGCAATACTTTAAATAAGAGCCAGGGTGTCAACCGCATTTGATAAAACTGAAATAATAATTGTTTCAAGTCTTTAGTGTCTCGACTTCAACAAGAGCGGCCTTTAATGACGGAAATGTGGCTCGGTATACCCACAAGTCGATATTGAACCCTTCCCCAGCCAATTGAAACCTGTCGTCCTTCTGCATCCGTTTGTGAAGTTCTCTGTCATCGGTTTGGGTTCGGAAAGATCGTTTGGTTCCTATCTCCTGCCATATTTTCATCACAGTTCCGTTAATTCTTTTTCACTCATAAGCGCTCATTTCCCTTTATAATGGAATTATTTAATGATTCCATGTCTTATTTTATATTGTAAGTCATCGTAATCGGACGACGACGACGTTCCAGATCTAAAGTTACACGCGACCCGTTTTTTAAGCCATAATACAAGCTGAGCGCATCCTCTACAGAGCTTATCTCTTCCGGATCATTCCAATCGTCGCGGCATATCGGGGAAAATAATCTTTTGCCTGAAACTTTCGTGAAATTAAGGTTCTATGAATTGAAACATGGAAAACCTTCTATGGCAGAGGTTTTAGCCGAAAGCAGCACCTTGTTTTCCAGAATTTCTTGAACATATGTTGCCGGTACAAGCTGGGCTGTATTGGCATTTTCGTTTTTAGACAGCTTAATAAAAATGGGGCGGTTTTCTTCGGTATCCAAGTAAACATTTGCGATTTTGCCCATATGGTCCCCATCACTGCTGACAACGTTTAAACCTTCCTTTAGTTTGTCATTCATGGCACATACCTTTCTACGAAATTGCATCCACACACCACTTTATTGGTCAGATGCATGAATCGCTCCTTTGATTATTTTATAGTTTTGGGATTCCTTGGCGATTTCAACGTGGCTGAATATCTTTTTGGCATCGCTCAACAATGCCAAAAGCTCACTGTCTGTGCGGATGGGATCACGTGCCAGCGTCAAATATAACTAAGTGATCGTCAACTTGAACACTGACGCACGAAGTATTGCCACCGATGCCGATTGCATATGGCTCCGACGTCGGGATCGATCCACGTACGCCCCAAAAAGTTAGTTTCATTCATTAATCCTCACCAGGCGCCATCATTTTGCTTCTGTTTAAAATAGTCACCAAATATGTATATTATAGTTTAAATAGAACCATATCTACTTTGGGGCGGGTAGTGGGTATACACTGTATATATTTCTGGTGAGTTGTGTATGGTATGGTGGCGGATGTTGCGAAAAATTTCCCCTATCATTCTATAGATCTCTGAGATAGGTTCTGATATCCTCTAATAGAATCTTTTCTTCTGACAGGACTATTTGCATATTTTTTTGGTAGGTCGAGGTGAGTGAGGTGTCTGAAGAAGACAAGGCTTGATTTATGTCACCGACTTCTGTGTAGGCGGTCTTTTTATCTTCCGGGTTGATTTCCTGAAAAGAGCTTAGGCGAACATATCGGTCTTTGAGGATGTTCAGCATGTCATCCGATTTTGTTAACACATATGCCCGCATCAATGTTTTTATGGCAATTTTGATTGTTTCTTTAGGATAAGGCAAATCCTTTGTATCTTTTATCTTTATGGGAAGCTCATTCAGTACAGCTCCATACTGATCGACAACTTTGCGGGCCCAGGTGGCAACTGTCGTCTGCTCGTCATCGTCCATGTTGGATAGCGCGGCCAGTCCTTTTACTCGAAATTCCTTTAAATATCTTTCTATCATAGCTGTAATCCCCAGATATCCCTTTATCTTGCATGCTTTAACTCGAACACAATTTAAGACTATACCCTTTGCTGAAAATATGTGAACCGGTTTTTGCATGAGATGAAACGTTACATTGAAACCCACTATCCAACCATATCAAAAAGCAGATGTAGAGTAAATCTTTTACATACTTCCATCAGGTGAAATACTGCCCAAACCCTATAGGAAAATTTTATTAGATGATAATTTGTGTAGAATTGGAAGGAGGATCAAGCGCATGTGCGGAATTTGTGGGAGTATCAGACTCAACGGGAAAGAGGTGTCCATTGGGTCCGTAGAAAACATGGCCAAGGCTATGAAAAAACGCGGCCCTGATGCACACGGAGTGGTTGCCCAAAACAACTGTATTTTGGGTCACCGCAGACTGAAGATTATCGATTTAAGCGAACAGGCACAGCAACCTATGGTCGACAGTACACTGGGATTGAGCATTGTTTTCAACGGCTTCCCGCAGCAACCGGATAGAGACGTCATCAAGATCAAAACCTAATTCTTTAAGAAATCTTTAATAAATCGTTATAAAAGGATTTGAATAAAGATACTGCCCAGTATCATCATTCTCGTGCTTATTGACATTAGATGGCATGCCATACGCTTCGATTCCGTCTTTGATAACTGTGGGTAGTGAATAACTGATGGATTTGGGAAATGACCCCTCGGATGATTGCAACCGTGTCATGATGGGTTCTTCAGGAACTGCATCGATTTTGATTATATCTTCTAAATACACCCGTGCGATATTTTTTAGCTTTGATTCTCTTTTTATGGTTTGCAAAATATACTTGGTAAATTTGGCGACCGCGTCCTCAGGCGTCTGTACGTCAACGACACAGGTAAAATACCCATGCCGTTCCTTTCGATCGTCATCTTTTTCATCAAATGAGAAATGACCAATATGCAGCATGGTTCCTCCTTATGACAGCTCGGCGACGAGTTTGCGGTATTCATCCTCTGTGAATAATCTGGTGGTTTCGGCGCGAATCGGTCCGGCCGATATAATGGTCAAAGCTAACTTGGTTGCGGTTTCATCATCGGGTGCTTCCGAAATCAATACCACATCGTAAGTGCCCATGGACAAGTAAAACGATTTGATTTTCGCACCCATTGATTTGTAGAGTTCCCGTGCGGTCTCAATCCGTACGGGCGTATCTTTTATGTTCTCGATTCCTTGTTGGGTATAGCGGATTGTCGTCATGTAGGTTTGCATTCAATAACTCCTTTCATTGTTTACTTTCACATGCATCAAAGCGTCGTTTATGCGAGGATTTCTGCGGATGCGGTTCAAGACATCAGTCTCTATTTATTGATCCTTCGTTTTCATACCCATTTAGGTGGTATTAATGGCTATTTGGCATTCAGATTTAAATCGGTGTTAACCAATCGGTATCAGGAAAATTTTATACATATCTTTCTGGTTAAACAGGTTGCCAGTGTTTGGGCAAAGGGCTTCACTGTTGACAAAAGTCTCTACCTCACGTGGTAATTGTTTTCCGGCATAAAAAGCACCGACACTCATTTTCCTTGAAGGCCCACCATCAATGTTTACTTTAATTCCTTTTGGATGGGTTTGGTTGCATGCTTCACAATAGAAATATAGATCGTAATCAGCCATTTTCTAACCTTCTCAGTGGGTTCATTCGCATTTTTATCCAATTGATTTTGGCGACATGCCAATTTTCATTTTGGCTCATCCAGGGACATACAACATTGCTATCAACTCAATTATAATACCTGATAGACTGATTGCATTTTTCATTGAAATATTCCATGGCTTCATCCACGGAATTGAAAATCAGCCAATCGTGTTCAATAATTTCATCACACTGTTTACGAATCCTTTCAACTTCCGTATTGCCATGGTATTCAATGATTTCGTGATAATTTGAGTAAGATAAATCTTTTTTCATTTATTCTGGCCACCTTATAAGCATAGGACAATGTTATAAAACTCAGGTCATATTTAAACTATGATTTTAAACATAACGAACTTCCTTTTATAATTGAATGGGTGCAACACTGTAAATCCATGCTCAATTCAGTGTATTAAGGAAAATGAGCAACGCCTGCAATCTTTATCAGGTCTTTCGATCAATAAGAATACTGGCAAGGCCCTATTCAATCCAGGGAGCCGAAGCAGTATTTTACTAAAACACGAAAAAACCGCGACACAGAATTCTATTCCGTAAGGGCGGGAGTGAATGGCGACCTTTTTATGGAGCGCAGGGGCTCACCAGCGAGGCTTTTTTAAACGCTAACTGGGCCATGTCTGTTTTTAAACCACGATAAGAATTGGATCTGATCTAATTAATGGAGAAAATGATTTTTGATAACGGTATTTTTAATTGGTTTTATGCTGGTTTGATAGCCGCTGCGGTATTTTTCCTGAGCTATTTTCTAAAAAAGATTTTCCTGCAACGCTTGTCCAGGAAAACACTGGATGTGCTGGAGGCAGACCGTCAAACAAT
>NODE-941-length-10108-cov-7.17537_pt1 | contig 10108 bp, 13 predicted proteins | sample MGYA00139097_ERZ477577 | MGnify/ENA metagenome assembly ERZ477577 | reverse complement strand
CTACTATTGGCAGAAGCGGTGAAACAAGAAGGCCGTGAGGTCTTCTATAATTTCAATCAGGCTCTATACTGGGAATACTTCATTGCTGGAAGAAATATTGGTGATATCGAAGTGTTAAATGAAATTGCACATCGCAGTGGTGTCAGTGATGCAGTAATTGAAAAGGCCTGGAAAGATGAGCAATATGAAAAGATATTGCAGATGAACATGAACATGGCTGTGAAAGCGGGAGTAACGGCCACACCGACATTTTTCATTGGCCAGCAGCGATTAACAGGTGCTGTTTCAGAAGCAAAGCTTAGGCAGGCAGCAGAGGCAGCTATTGCTGATGGAAAAACGAAGCAGGAAAGCCGTTCGTAGTGCTATGAGCACATGAATAATAAAGTTAAAAAGCTTCTGCTATTTGTCGGCTTACCTGTGCTGATTGCCGGAAATGCCTATTTCTATTTCACCGAAAAAGCGAAACAGTTTCCCGAAATTGATTTCACATTAATTGATGGAAAGAAGCTAAGCTCAGGTGAGTTCGCAGGAAATCTTATGTTAATCAATTTCTGGGCGACAACATGTACACCCTGCAGGAAAGAAATACCTGATCTTGTCAGTTTACATAATGAGTATTCATCAAAAGGCTTCAGCGTATTAGGAGTAGCTATGGCTTACGACAGACCAGACCAGGTGATCAGATTTAAACAGGACTATAAAATACCGTACCCACTGGCAATGGATATAGATTCATCTATTGCAACCAGACTGAACGTAGAAGCTATACCGCTTACACTGCTTATTTCACCCCGTGGGCGGGTTGGATATCGACACAGCGGCGTGATAAATGTCGATGTAATGCGAAAACGAATTGAAGCGATGCTGTCCGACGAGAGGAGATAAGCCATGCTGTGGATCAAGTCACTACATATTATTTTTATGGTCAGCTGGTTTGCCGGCCTTTTTTACCTGCCACGACTTTATGTGCATCATGCCATGACCACCGACGCAGCAACGAGTGAAAGACTTAAGATTATGGAGCGTAAGCTATTTTTCTTCATCGCTCCCTGGGCCATATTGACTATCGTTTTAGGTTTATGGTTGTGGTTAGGCTATGGCTACAGTGGCACCTGGTTAACAATAAAGCTTGTGCTCGTTGTGCTGCTTGTTATTTATCATCTAGTCTGCGGAATGTTCATGGTTGATTTTCGCGAGGATAGGAATGTGCGCAGCCATGTTTTTTATCGCTGGTTCAATGAGCTGCCACTGTTGCTGTTGGTAGGTATAGTATTTCTGGTAGTGTTAAAGCAGCCTGTTTGAGAGTACTGCAGCCCTGCTTGTTGCTGTAATTTTCGTTGAATAACTCTCCGTTTGTATATTCGTTTACATAAATTAATTGTGATTATAGAAGATGTTCGACATTTCACTTAAGCAGCAGAGGCAAGATGAAAACAATAGATGAATTACTTGCACGAAGTAACTCTAAATGTGAACTATGTGGAGCTGAGGAAGGCCTCTCTGTGTATGAAGTGACGCCGGACTCAAATGGCAGTGCAGACCAAAGCGTGCTGCTTTGTGAGGCTTGTCAGGAGCAAATAGAAATACCAGAAAAAATTGATGTCAATCACTGGCGCTGTCTTAACGATAGTATGTGGTCCCAGGTGCCGGTGGTGCAGGTGCTGGCATGGCGCATGCTTACTCTCCTGAAAGCTGAAGGCTGGCCACAGGACTTGCTGGATATGCTCTACCTGGATGATCAAACTCTGGCCTGGGCGCAAGCAACCAGTAATGGGTCCAGCGATGCTGATGTCAACAAGCATGTCGATAGCAATGGTGCAGTTCTTGCAGCAGGTGATACAGTTACCCTGATAAAAGACCTGAATGTGAAAGGTGCAAACTTTACTGCAAAGCGTGGGACTGCTGTGCGCGGAATTTCTTTAGTCGCTGATAACCCAGAGCATATCGAAGGGCGCGTAAACGGTCAGCAGATAGTGATTTTGACGAAGTTTGTTAAGAAATCGAATTAGGTTTTTACTGAAAGTTTCAAGTTTCAAGTTTCAAGTTTCAAGAGGAAAGAGTTACGATGGACCTGAGTGAGGGCGCTCAGCAGGAAGTTCGGAATGCCAGCGTTGCTTCATTGCCCTCCAGTAAAGCCAAGTTGTCGCCAGGCCTCATAACTTACAATTGCCACGGCATTCGAGAGGTTGAGGCTGCGGTTATCGGCCTGCATTGGAATTCGTAAGGCATGGTCAGGGCCCAGCTGCCGATGAATGTTTTCCGGCAAACCACTGGTTTCAGATCCAAAGAGAAGTACATCATCTATTGTATATTCAACCTGATCATAGCGAACGCCTCCGCTGGTCGTGCAGATGAAAATTCTTTTTCCATCGATAGTGGCGAGAAAGTCTTCGAAGTTGGCATGCAGGGTAACATTGGTTAAATCATGATAGTCCAGCCCGGCGCGACGTAATTGTTTATCTTCAAGCTCAAAACCCAATGGTTCTATCAGGTGTAACTGGCAGCCATTATTCGCGGTTAAACGGATGATGTTACCTGTGTTGGGAGCAATTCGAGGTTCGTAGAGTGCGATATGGAGCATGGCTGATAAGTGCTGCTTGCGGTGTGCTAGTTGTGGCAGTTTGTGAGGGCTGCGCACTGTAATTTAATGATCCAGGAATGATGCAGGCTGTGTTATTCGTGCTTGGGATCACGGTGCAACAGATTTTGAACAGCCTCCAGAGCGGGAAGGTCATTGTATATTACGTTATACACCTGTTCTGTGATGGGCATGGCAACGTCAAGCTTGCGTGACATTTCCCATGCTGCTGAAGCAGACTGAACACCTTCTGCCTCCTGCCCGATTTTCTTCATGGTCTGTTCGAGAGAGGCGCCCTCTCCAAGGCCGAGACCGACGCGCCGATTGCGTGACTGGTTATCTGTACAAGTTAATACCAGGTCACCCATGCCTGCGAGTCCCATAAAGGTCTCCATCTGCCCCCCTGCTCTGATACCAAGACGGGTGATTTCTGCAAGCCCTCGTGTGATCAGGGCAGCACGGGCATTGGCACCAAAGCCAAGCCCATCGCTAATACCAGCGGCTATGGCCATAACATTCTTCAGGGCACCGCCGATCTGAACACCAATGATGTCTTCCTGAGTGTAGGCGCGAAACTGATCATGATGCAGCCAGGAGGCAACTTCGGTCGCAGTAGCACGATTACTGGAGGCGACGGTGATCGCTGTAGGAAGGCCGCGGGCTACTTCACCCGCAAATGATGGACCAGAAATAGCTGATGTCTTGATCTCAGGCGGGAGCTCCTCGTCGGCGATGTTGCTCATTAACAGGCTGGTGCCCTTTTCCAGTCCCTTGGTTCCCCAGGCAATAACTGCAGGCTTTACAGGTAATAGAAGTAATGTTCGTAATACCTGTCGAAAAGCATGGCTTGGGACAACAATAAGAAAATTTCTGCATATCGAGGGAAGTTCTTTCAGGTCTATCAGAACTTCCAATGAGTCAGGGAAAGGCAGGCCCGGGAGGAATTGTTCGTTGCTGCGGTCAGCAGACAAAGCCTGCATTTCCTCTGCTATATGTCCCCACAGGTAGACTTTTCGTCCACCGCTGGCGATGTGCATAGCCAGCGCGGTGCCCCATGAACCGGCTCCAATAACCGCAACAGGTGAATTGTCGGCTGTGCTGGTCATTCTGAGAGTTTAGTTGGGTTTCTGCCCTGATTGCTGGGACATTATTTTCTGATGATACAGGGCTTCGAAATTGATCGGATTAATCAGCAGCTGAGGGAAGCCCCCTTTGCCAACCAGGTCAGCAATGGCTTCTCTGACAAATGGCAGGAGGATATTCGGGCAGGCAATTTCAAGTACCATGGGCAGCTGATCTGTAGCACCAGTTACTTCAAACAGGCCAGCCTGCTGTACTTCGCAAAGGAAAAAATTGCTTTCGGCGCCCTTTGCCGTAACCGTGATCGTAAGCACCACCTCGTACAGATCACTCTCCTCAAGCGAGCTGTTTGTGATATTCATTTGTATATCAACTTCGGGAGCCTGCTCATTGAGAAATATTTGTGGGCTCAAAGGGGATTCAAAGGAAATATCTTTTACATATACTTTTTTCAGATTAAAACTTATTTCAGTTTGCTCACTCATTTTGTTCCTGGCTGTGTAAGGTCGAATTCGGCTTGGTATTCTCTGTTATCTGCTGCTGAAAGTCCAAATTAGGCAAAGATTCTATAAGTCTTATCAGTTTTCAAGCAGGCTATCGAGGGAATCATTATAGTCTAGCTGTGCCATATCTGTGTAACCGCCTATATGTGCACCATTAATGAAGATTTGTGGAACGGTAGTTCTGCCGCTGCTTTCCTTGACCATTTGTTGTCGAAGAGATGGATCATTATCAACATATATCTTTTCTATTTCCTGTCCTTTTTTGTTCAGCAGGCGTATTGCCATGATGCAATATGGACAGAAGCGGGTGCAGTACATGCGTACCCTGGCCATATTTAGGCTTCCAGTGGTAGATTTTCTTTCTGCCAGGCGAGGATGCCACCTGTCAGAGAATAGACACGATTAAAGCCCTTTTTCCGCAGCTTTCCAGCAGCGCCTATAGACCTGTTGCCGGAGCGGCAGTAGACAATGACCGGTTTTTCTTTAAATTTGTCGAGTTGAGTTGAATTCTTTTCAAAGTTAGAAAGTGGTACACGATAGGCCCCGCTGATGACGCCGGTAGCCATTTCCTTGGCTTCGCGCACATCGACAAAAATGGCAGACTCGTGGTTGGACAGGGATACAGCGTCAAATACATTCGCTGCTTCTATGCCACTGATCTTCATACGAAGTGGCTCAGAGACCAGCAAAAATAAAACGACGAAAATACCTGCTATGAGAACCCAGTTTTGTGCAATAAATTCCATTTGGTTACCGTAAAAAGGAGTTATATGGTCCGACCTGGCCAGATGCAAAACCTGATCAGGTGCCCAAAAAAGAAGATTTTACTCTGAAAATAACTGTTTATGCGAGCCTGTTTTACAGCGCTTTTGGTGGTGAAGCAGTATTATTAACTAGCCTTTGCTACAGAATGCATCTTGCATTGCTTCGATCAGGTGTAGAATATTTTCTTCACCAATGCGGTAATAGACTTTATTCGCATCTTTTCGTGATACCAGGATGTGTTTGTCCCTAAGAATTGAGAGGTGTTGAGATATATTACTCTGTGATGTACCTACACGTTCCACTAAATCCTGAACGCTGATTTCAAGGTTGCTGCCTTGAGTAGTGCCAAGAATACAGAGTATTTTGAGGCGGAGAGGATGTGCCATTGCCTTTAATGCGCGAGATGCAATATCAATATCTTCATCATTCTGAATTATCATCTCATTGTATTCTGCTTTATCATTCATACAGCTTCTTTCTCGTGGAGTTTTAGATTCTAAGATTAGGCTCTTTAGCATTTTTTCAACTGCCTTGATAACACATTACTATATTAACAGATAGTTATAGAGAAATAATTAGTGGAATGCGAATCTTTTTGCCTATAAGCCCAAAATTCAGCCTTTTTTTCATAGTTTTGCTATTTTTATTGCTATTTTCTTCATTATCTCTTTTCGCTGATGATAAGAAAGTTGAAGAAAAAATGGCTGAGCTTGCCAACATAAAGCAAAAGATTGCCTCCTTGCAGGAGGAGATGCACGAAAGACAGTCAAAACTCAAGAAAGAAGATACAGTGCTAAAAGATGTTGATCTACGAATAAACGCAATCAACAATAAATTACGTGACCTGGATATTCGAAAACAAGATGTCAATAAAGAGTTGTCTGGTTTAAAGGAAAAAAGATCAGCTACCCTGACCGGCCTGGAAGTTGAGCAGTTGGTCCTCGCGCAACAGCTGAGATCAGCCTACATTAGCGGTCACGAAGAGTATATCAAGCTGATTATGAACCAGCAGGATCCAGCTGTGGTTTCCCGTATGCTGGTCTACTATCGCTACCTTACAGAAAGCCGAGTCAGGACTATTAACAAAATTAACCAGCACCTTGAACTCTTAAGTTCTCTTGAATTATCGATAAGGGGGCGTTCAGACGAACTAAAAAATCTGATTGATCTTGAGCGCCAGCGCTGGCAAAGCCTGAATATCGCCTACCAGGAGCAGAAAAAGGCAGTTAACCTATTACGTGGTGAGCTGGCAAGCAATGAGCAGCAGATTCAGCGTATGCAAAATGACGAACAGGAATTGTTGCGTTTGATTGAAAAGCTTCAGGAAATTCTCGATGAGCTTCTCGAAGAAGAGAAAACTACAACCAGTTTCAGATCACTGAAGGGAAGCCTGCAACTGCCTGTCGATGCGAAAGTTATAGTGCGCTTCGGATCTCAGCGTAAAATCGGTAACTTACGTTGGAAAGGAGTAGTGCTGGCAGGGCAGCTTGGAAGCGATATCCATGCAGTCTATGCGGGGCGTGTGGTTTATGCTGACTGGATGCGTGGTTTCGGGCTATTATTAATAATTGATCATGGCGATTCATATTTAAGTCTGTATGGGCAGAATGAGTCTATACTGGTGGAAGAAGGTGACTGGGTGGGCACTGGACAGACTATTGCAACCATGGGCAAGAGTGGTGGCAGCAGCAGTCCATCTCTGTATTTTGAGATTCGTTACAAGGGTAAGCCGCAGAACCCTTTGCTTTGGACTCGGCGCTGACAAGATGCGCAATGTGCTTGATTTCTCGATAAATGCGTACATTTAAACAAGATGAATTGATATCATGCAGACAGATTGCTTCCCTACCAACAGTTGTCGGCATCATCAGGGAACTGACTAACCAAGAGATGGTCGAATAAAGATCAGGAATTACTGGAGACTGGAATGACAGAAAAAAGACGTGTGGCTGTAGTGTTTGCACTGGGGCTAGCTCTGGGTGCAGGCATGACGATATACAGCTCAGTGTTCGCCGGCAACGAAAAGACGACAGCAGCATCTCCACTGCCGCTTGAAGAATTGAGAGCATTCACTGAAGTTTTCGGACGGGTAAAATCAGATTATGTCGAGTCTGTCGAAGACAAGGATCTGCTGGAATATGCCATAAAAGGAATGTTGTCCGGACTGGATCCGCATTCAGCATACCTGGATCCTGAGGAATTCAAAGAAATGCGCATTGGCACCGATGGCAAATTCGGTGGTCTTGGTATCGAAGTTTCAATGGAAAACGGCTTTGTAAAAGTTATTTCACCCATTGATGATACGCCAGCGGAGCGAGCAGGCATTAAGGCTGGCGATGTAATCGTCCGGCTTGATGACACACCGGTAAAGGGGATGACGCTAAACGAAGCTGTCAAGATCATGCGTGGTGAACCTGGTACGGATATATTATTGACAGTTGTTCGTGAGGGCGAAGAGGGGCCACTAAAAATTACCATCACCCGCGATATCATACGCATCAAGAGTGTTCGCGGCAGGACCCTGGATCCTGGATACGGCTATATCCGCATAAGTCAGTTTCAGTCTGCGACTGGTACCAGTATGCGCAAGCAGTTATCCGAACTAAAGAAAGAAAATGGTGGTGAGTTAAAGGGGTTGGTACTTGACCTACGAAATAATCCCGGCGGTGTTCTTAACGCCTCAGTATCTGTTGCTGATGCATTTGTCAGTAAGGGGAAAATTGTCTACACAGAAGGCAGGGTGAAAGACTCATTACTGACTTTCAATGCTTCACCGAATGACCTGTTAAAAAGTGCTCCTATAGTTGTCCTGGTTAATGGCGGTTCTGCCTCTGCATCTGAAATTGTTGCCGGTGCATTACAGGATCATAAGCGTGCCATCATTATGGGTACCAAGACATTTGGCAAAGGATCTGTACAGACGATAATGCCGATGAATAATGGCGCAGCGCTTAAGATCACTACTGCACGCTATTTCACTCCGTCTGGCCGTTCAATACAGGCTGAAGGAATTGAGCCGGATATTGAAGTAGAGCAGCTGGAAGTCAGCAAAAAGGAAGATGCGGCAGTAGAGCGTCTGCGTGAGGCTGATTTACGCGACCACCTGGAAAATGGCAATGGTGATAAAGCTGATGAGGCGGATAAAAAGGATAAATCCGGTAAGACAAAGGAAAAAACAGATGAGAAAAATATCAAGGATGACTATCAGCTTAACGAGGCACTAAACCTTCTCAAGGGTGTTAATATTGTCAGACAGATTAGGTAAGTCAGCGTAGATGAAGCAATGAAGAAGGTACTCGTACCACTGGCTCCAGGTTTCGAGGAACTTGAAGCTGTTACTATCATTGACCTGCTGCGGCGGGCTCAGATTGATGTCACCGTAGCAGGCCTGGAGAAAGGGCCAATAACTGGCAGCCGGGGAACCCGTATCGTCCCTGACACCCTGCTCTCAAGTGCCGTGAATTCTGACTATGACATGTTAGTTCTTCCCGGTGGTTTGCCTGGCGCTGATAATTTAAACAGCGACAATCATATTCATGACCTTCTTCAGCAAATGTCAGTTAAAGGGAAATATATAGCAGCAATCTGCGCCGCCCCAAAAGTGCTGGCTAGTGCAGGTCTGCTCGCTAATAAAGAAATCACATCTTATCCAGGATCCTTGTCTGGAATCACTGTTGAAGGAATGCACAATACCGGTGAGGAAGTAGTTGTTGATAACAATGTCATTACTTCACGGGGCCCGGGAACGGCAATGGACTTTTCATTACTGCTGATTCAGTTGCTCGCAGGTGAAAAAATTTGTAATGAGGTTGAAGAAGGTCTGCAGCGTTAGCAGATTGCAGCGACTTACAATTGCAAAAGAGCGGCTGTTCTGTTCTTGTTACTTAACAGTGACCTGGATCTGCTAGTAATAACTCAATCGCCGAAGGAAGCGCCGACGAGTCTGGCGCTTTCTATCCACGGGTGATCGAACGGTACCAGCTTCTTTTTTCCAGCTACTTCTTCCAGGGGCACTGGTACAGCATTTTCACCATGGGCAGCAACCATGACGCCACTGACGCCATCGTTTATCAGGCTGGCGCAGGCTGTACCCAGTCTAGTTGCAAGTATTCTGTCTGCGGCCGACGGTGTGCCACCACGTTGAAGATGACCAAGGATACTGGGGCGCGATTCAAGCCCTGTTAACTGTTCCAGTTGATGAGCCAGTTTCAAGGTATGGTCACTGCGGTTAGCTTCAAGTTCACGAAGCTTCTGCTTAGCGTGCTTGCGGGCTTTCCTGTCATCAGTAGACGCTGCATCGGAAATCTTTTTTTCCAGTCCTCTTACCAACTGTGCCTCATCTGTAGACATAGCACCTTCTGCAACCGCTACAATACTAAATTTCTTGCCGCTCTTGACCCGATGTGTGATGGCATCGGCAACGGTTTCAAGCTTATATGGAATTTCAGGCAGCAAAATGACGTCTGCACCGCCGGCAATGCCTGATCCCAGAGCCAGCCAGCCTGCCCGGTGACCCATTATTTCTACTACTATGATTCGGTGATGGCTGTGTGCGGTACTGTGCAGGCGGTCAATAGCATCGGTAGCGATTCCCAGTGCTGTATCGAAACCGAAGGTGGTATCTGTCATCGCGACATCATTATCGATAGTCTTCGGCATGGTAATAATATTCAGGCCTTTCTGTTTTAGTAATAAGGCATTTTTTTGTGTACCTCCGCCGCCGAGACAGACCAGCGCATCAAGGTGGTTGGCCTCATAGGTCTCCACAATGGAATCTGTCATGTCCATTGTTTTTCCACCGATCTTCATCTTATTCGGTTTGTCACGGCTGGTACCGAGAATGGTGCCGCCGACTGTTAATATCCCGGATAATACGTTGCCCTCCAGACTGATGGTTCTGTTCTCCATCAGGCCACGAAAGCCATCACTGAAACCGATGATACGCATGCCATAGTTGCCCTGTGCAGCCTTGCCGACGCCTCGTATTGCAGCGTTCAGGCCAGGGCTATCACCACCGGCGGTGAGAATGCCTATATGTTTGCTCATCTAAAAGTGCTCTTCGTTATGATCTGAATTTATAACGTAAGGATACTTTATTGTGTATGCCGTTGCAGGGCAAAAAAGGTTTTACCTCGAAGCTTTTTTCTGTGTATTCCTGATAACTGTTCATTTTGAAAGTGAA
>NODE-940-length-10116-cov-4.65451_pt1 | contig 10116 bp, 5 predicted proteins | sample MGYA00139097_ERZ477577 | MGnify/ENA metagenome assembly ERZ477577 | reverse complement strand
ATTTATCGCTCTTTCCTGACTTTTCTCTTGCTACTTTCCTGATTTTTTTGATCCGATAACGTCCTAATATAAATTTGGCTCACCTGGCGTAGGAATGTGGCTGACGATATATGTTCCGCTGTCATGTGTCCCGGTTAAAGGTGTAGCGAATGAGATGCCAGACCCTGAAACCAATTCATCCACATCATGTGTAATCACCAGTGGAGCGTTGACGGTGATATAGGTCGTTGGACTGCCGTCCTTGATGGTTCTCAGCAGCCAGAAAGGCACCTGTGTGGCGGAGACGATAACGGCGTTTTCCTGGTTTGAGCCACTACCAATGGTAATGGTCTGGCCATCGCTGAAGCCTTCAATGCTTTCAACAGGAATAATCGTATCCCCCGCTTTGGATTCGGTCGTAATTTTGGCGCCACCTGCAGTTCCAACACTGGTAATGATACGGGTCTCCCGTTGCTGTCCAACACCAATCACCATCTTCTGACCGATACCGAAATCGGCCACGCTGGTTACCTTGATATTGTTTGAACCAGGTATTGATGTCAGCGCCAAAGACGTCATTTTCTGTAACGAAAAATCCAGGCAATTGCTGTCGTTATCGTTACCGTCCGGGTAGCGGCCTGCACTTCTGTCAGGCAAGCTTTCAGGCGTAGGAACATTCCTGCTGGAATCTCTGCTTGAAGCAGGTGAGGCCGTAAAACACCCCAGTTCCTTGGCACCGGAAATACCCTGGTAACCCTCAGAGGCCCAGGGGTCCACGAGTTCTCCGTAGTTCAGACTGTCGACCACGTTGCCCATGGCATCACGCAGCACCATATTGCCGGCAGTGAAGGCGAGGGCAGGTCCACCAAACCATTGGTCAGGCTTGTGTGTCCCCTGGTATCCGGCAGTACTTGCCTGGTGACTGTGAACCACTGCGTGGATGTCGTGGTTGTTGGCCAGTGGCTTGTTGAGTTCGACTGCAAAAACCAATGGTAAAACAGGCTCGTTGCTTGAATGGTCAAAGGCGGTTGCCGGTTCGAAACTGATGCCGGTGCCCCTGGCACTGAAAGGCATATTGGATGCGTGGTCAAATTTCAATGGCTTGGCAAGATCCAACCCTGTGCCGGGGTCATCTTCATCCGTTAATGGTCCCATGAAGGTACCCCGGGAAGATGCCGTGCCCACACCCGTTATTGTTACCCATTCGATTCCATGACCTTCACTGTCTATATCCAGCCTGATTTTGTCACCCACTGAGATATTATCCACTTCAGATACTTTTAAGTTCGTATCGCCTGCTTTTGCATCCATGGTGAGCCAGGATTGCCTGCCCGGTTTACCCACCGCGGTGACCGTAACCACTTCATATTTTTCAATGCTTTGTGCCACTGCAGGATATGACGCCCCGTATCCTATGGCCATTTTCTGTCCAACCTCGAAATTGTCCACGTTTTCCACAGGGATATTGGTTGAACCTTTGGGGATCGTAATCACTGGCCCATCGGGGAGGGGCTGCCAGACGGTCGTTGGCGTTCCTTGTTCAGGCGGTGGGCGTCTACCCCAAAACCAGCGTGTTTGAGGTATTTCCTCTCGTACGGGTGGTGTAGACAGACTTTCAATTTTATGGGTTTCCGATGTTGTACCGGTTCCTATCTCGATCTCATCACCGACTGATAATCCCTTTGTGTTGCGGAGGTAGATGGTGGAATCCCCCATTTCTGCAGGGACATCCAACCCCGATGTGGACAGTGCAAAAAGATAGAATTCGCCGGCGGCAAGCTTTGTACCTTTAGGAATATCCAGGGAAGAAAATATCGGGAGTTGGGTTTGGTGCTGTGTCAATGACCAGTTCGAAAGATCGATTTCCTTGTCACTGGCGTTATGAAGTTCAATGAATGTATTGGTCAGGTTGGTGCCGCTACTGATACGAAATTCATTAATTTTGACCTGGCTGACATTACGGACTTTTTGACTGGCTGATTCGGATTGTTCCTGACCGGTTGCTGCGTTCGTCCAGGTGGCTTGTCCAAGCAGGTCACCATTGTAGGATTCCGGGCCGGAAGTCACCGTATAAGTTGCACTGACGCTTTCGCCCGGCGCAATCGGACCCGTGAATTCTTTATACGTTTCCGCAGAACCCAGTACCACTGATTTCCATCGCTCAGGCACGGAAACTCTTAATTGCAGGTCACTGACATGACTTCCTGTCGTATTGGTATACGTCACCGTCGTATTTTGAGAAGAGTCAGGAGAGAATGTCTGGAGGCCCGGGGGCGTATCAACCGATGATGTCGGTGTAATACTTAGTCTTGCCACATCATATCCGGCAGCAACAATGTTGGCCTGGATTGCCTGGTAAGTGTCTTCAGAGGGATATGTACCCGGCGCGGTCATCGCGGCCTCATAAAAGGTGCCCTGCGAATAGTTGTTGTTGTCGCCACCATTTCCAAGAACGATCGCCCCTTGCTTACGCATCGGGTCATAACTGTTCCTGTCGTTGATAATCCGTGGTCCTTCAAACATGACATGCAAATCACCCTGCTGTGCATCGCCTCCCAGTGCGCGCCAATGATGGGGCTTACCATCTGCGGTTGCAGTCACAAACCGCCAGTGAATACTTGGCAGGTCAGGGCAATATTTATCGTCCGGAGATTCATTGACACACCCCACCAGGTTATTCTCCTGGTCGGTCATGATCCACGGGCCCGGGTCCTTTCCAACATACCAAAGACTCGCATTGCCATAGTAGGTGGTTTCCATGGTTCCATCGCCGTCATCACGGCTATCCGTCTCGGCGTTGCCATAATCAAAGCAGCAACCGTCATTGAAATGATGGCCGTTGATGACCCAGTACTGACCCTCAGCCTGGTCGTCAACCGCAATGCCCCTGGTATCATTTTGGCGGAGGCCCATATCCGGCGCGATGAAGACGCCATAGACCTTATGCCCCATCACGGTCACAGGCGCCATGTCGGCGATTGGAAGGTTATTGAACCCGCCCATGGCCGGGCCTATGAAAGCGCCACGGGGCGCCTGGTCAAGATGATTGCCGTTAACCGACTGGTCGTAGACCGTCGTGATCCAGCAGTACGTATTTGCGCAGAATGTATCCTGGGCAGACGCATCCGCATATCCACCTGCATCACCTTTGTCTGCTTGCACGACTCCGATATCCAGCGTGTTGCCGTCCGACATACGCATCACCTGGTACAAAGGCCCGTTGTAGGAAGCGTAAAGTGCGCGCGTACTGCTGTGTGCAGCGGCACATGGAGCTCCGCCATCGGCATAAATATCGCAAGGTCCCTCCGGTCTGGAAGGAACTACACCGTCCTTTTCAGGGGACATTGCCATGGTCATGTCTGCAAAACAGACCAGGGTGAGAGCAATCACGGGTATAACAATTAATTTCAGTTTCATGTCGATATCTTTTTGGCTGATTTCTTTTGGGTTGATTTGGGTGAGATCCAATCGGAGTAATTTACCTCGATCCAAACAGTGGAACCGGGAATGAACTTACGAACTTTATCAGGGCCGTATCGTGGTTATTGAGCACTTTGCAATCGTTATCAAAAATCATCGTGGCGCCATCTTCAGGGTTGTAGGGTCCCCATTCCGGCAAATTCTCGCTGTTTGGATTTCCGGTTTTCACGAAGTTTATCCATGCCGAACTGACTTTGTCGGCCAATTCGTAAGCATCCGTACCACCACCTGTCAGGGTACGGGCCATGGCGATGTTATTGAACATGAAAGGCAGTTCCATTCCGTGAGCCGCGCCCAGGCTTCCATCATTCACCGGCGACTGCCAGGTAAACAGGTAGGTGTAAACCGCTGAGCCGCCCTGCTCAAATTTTGATATTGCCTGCTTGATGGCCCCGGCTCTGACGTGAGAATCAAAGGTCAAAATATGCTGGGGTTGGTCGTCTTCAGGGTAGGCCTTTTGATACAGGTTAATAATCTTGTCGGCATTTTCACTGCCATATTTCACGGACAGTTTCAACTTCACCTCCTCCATGCTTTTGGGGGTGATAATGGCACGGTCTGAATAGGTAAACTCGTTCAGGTTGGTACCTACGAGAATTTCAATGTCTTTCGAGAATTCGGAAAGCGGGTCGCTCATGGGGTTTTGAGGTAAGTACTTGCCGTCAACTGTCGGAATGTACCTTCCCATGCTGCCGCTTCCTTTTGGTCCCAAAATGTTAGAAGCCAACTCACCCGCATCAATCAGTTCATCATAGCTATAGTCGTTCAGTTTTTCGGGGTTTTCCGGGGTCACGCCAAGTGCAGCGGCGAAGGCCAATCCAAACGCTTTGGAGTCCTCACCTTTCATATCAAAAGTCAGTGAACCGCTCTGTATGATGGCCCTGTGAAACAGCCCAACTGCCGACGGCATCGCCAGTAGGGTGTTGACTTTACCACCACCTCCGGACTGGCCATTGATCGTTACGGTACCCGGGTCACCACCAAAATTTTCGATATTGTCATGTACCCATTGCAGCGCTGCCACCAGGTCCTGTTGACCGAGGTTTACCGAATCGGAATACTTGCCTCCCAGTCCTCTTAAATCGATATATCCCAGCAGGTTAAGCCGGTGGTTGACCGATACGACGACGATATCGCCCTTTTCGGCCAGGGTACGGCCATTGAAAAACGGCAACTGGTTTGCGGAACCACCGGCGAATCCTCCACCGTGGATCCAGACCCATACCGGTCGTTTTTTATCATCATTGATCCCCTTCGACCAGACGTTGAGAACAAAGCTTTCCTTTTCGTCCATGGCTTCAATATTGAACTGGAGTCCAAAGTTGACATCTCCTTGTCCTTTCCAGGTTTGAGCATTGCCTTGCATGACCTGTGGTCCGAAAATGGTTGTCTGCCTGACCCCATCCCATTTATCCGGGGCCTGCGGTGGCATAAACCTGTCGGCTTTGGCATAGGGTATGCCCTTGAAAGCATAGATGCCATCGTCGATATACCCACGAACCTTGCCGTATTGCGTGGATACCACCGCTATGTTCTCACCTGCCTCGAGTGGGCCGGGCTGCGCATGGCCCTGCAATGATGCCATCATTACCAGAGCTGCTATTGGTATAAATATGACCGCTTTTTTCATTAGTTGACTACCGTTGACGGTACGAATTTGAAAATTGATATCCCGTAGATTAATAGCAAGATACGCCTTAAGTTAATTATATTATAATTTAATATCTGTGACACTCTGAAAAAGAAAAACACAGGATTGTTGACGATGGTGGCCACACGGATTTGACTGCCAACGGACTGTAACGAACGGAGGAGTTTTGATGAAGAAATTTGCAAATTCCGGGCTGATGGCCTTGTTGTTACTGCTTGGTTTATTTACCTCTGCAGCCAGCGCCTATGGGATGGACAGGGTGACGGTTGAACAGGGAGTGCTGCAAGGGGAGGCCGGAGATGGCCTGGCCGTTTTCAAGGGAGTTCCATTTGCCCGGCCGCCAATCGGGGAGCTACGCTGGAAAGCGCCTCAACCGGCAGAAAGATGGCCTGGAGTCAAAATGGCGAGAGAATATGCCCCGGCGCCAATACAGGCAGGGGACACCCCATCAGGAATAAGCGAGGACTGTCTTTATCTGAATATCTGGACGCCTGCAAAATCTGCAAACGAAAAATTACCCGTCCTCGTTTGGATACATGGCGGGGGATTCAGTTTTGGTGCATCTTCAGACCCGATATTTGATGGTACAGAGTTGACAAAGAAAGGCGTGATCGTGGTGACGATTGCGTACCGTGTAGCGCAGCTGGGCTTCCTGGCGCATCCTGAATTATCAGCTGAGAGCCCCAACCACGTGTCAGGCAATTATGGGCTGCTTGATCAAATCGCGGCCTTGAAATGGGTCAGGGAAAATATCGCCTCCTTCGGTGGAGATCCAGATAACGTCACGATTTCCGGTGAGTCGGCCGGTGGGATATCCGTCAGTATGTTGGCAGCGTCGCCACTCGCAAAAGGTCTGCTCCAAAAAGCAATATCGCAAAGTGGTGGTTCATTTGGCCCGACCCGTAAGATCAACTACCCCGGCGAAAATTTGTCAACTTTGGCGCAGGCCGAAAAAGAAGGTGCCGAATATGTGAAACAGTTCGGGACGACATCGATTGCCAAGCTGCGAAAGATGCAAGCGGAAACATTCATTCCAGCTGGATGGTCGTTGCCCGGGGGATGGCCGATCGTGGATGGCTACGTGATACCAGGTGACCAGTACGAGCTGTATGAGCAGGGAAGATTCAACGATGTTCCGGTTTTGATAGGATATAACTCTGATGAAGGCGCCAGCTTCATGTGGAATAGCGATCCAGCCCAATTCATTGATGGAATAAAAACACGTTTTGGCAAATTCGCAGACAGCCTGCTCGAAGCTTACCCCGTTTCTGAAGACGTGATTACCAGAACCGGCAGGAACCTGATACGTGATGCCGCGTTCGGCTGGCACACGTGGAGCTGGGCAAAATTGCAGTCCGGTACTGGGACATCACCGGTTTACTTCTATTTCTTCGATCAGCATCCCGAGTACCCTGAGGACTCGCCTCAATTCGGCCATGGCTCACCCCATGGACAGGATATTGCTTATGTTTTCAAGCACCTTGATCCCAGTCATCCTGAGACGACCCAGTCTGACCTGCGTCTTTCAGAATCGATGGCCACCTATTGGGCCAATTTTGCCAGGCACGGTGATCCGAACGGCAAGGGTGTCCCTGAATGGCCGGCATTCAACATTGAATCACAAAGGGTCATGTACCTGCAGCAACAGCCAAACGCTGGTCCCGTGCCAGACCAGGAGTCACTCGAGGTTCTGGACCGGTACTTTCAATGGCGTCGAACACCAGAAGGAAACAAGTGGGCAAATGGTCAGGTTTCGACAGATTGAAGTGGTCGGGTCCCACCGGGAACGCAATGCAAGTTCTACGACTGCCGGGTTGTAACCGGACTATCGGGGATCACCAGATCGTTGTCGCCACAAGGCACTGTTATCCATGCAAAATATTAACGTAAATTATGTTCCAATGCGCTCGGGACTCTGGCAATGTGGCTTTAGTACCACCTTTGTTTCATTTATAATATAATTAATCCGATTTGTGGTTGGGGTCAGTGTTTTACAGGACTTGGCTCCGGCATTATCGATTTTAGTGCTTTTAGGTTCGCCGGAGCATTATCAGGCCAGCGCGTCGTTAGACGGGGGAAATAAGCTGCCTATGATCAGTGAGTTGTTTGCCGTCATAGCGCCGATCATTATCTGCGCTGGATTAGGATATGTCTGGGCCCGAAAGGGCACAGGCTTTCCCGTGGATTTCGTCACCCGCCTAGTGATGGATGTCGGTACGCCATGCCTGATCATCGCATCATTTAATACAGCTGACCTCGATTTTGGAAGAATGGCCCACCTCACCCAGGCGTCCTTGGTCGTATTGGGGATCGTGCTGGTCATCGGGATCATATTGATCCGGACAATGCGTCTGAATGTACGGACATTTCTGCCGTCCATGTTATTTCCAAATATCGGCAATATGGGGCTGCCATTGTGTCTCTTCGCCTTTGGTGAAAACGGATTGACGCTGGCCCTGATCGTTTTCCTGTTGATATTCACTTTACAATTGTCCCTGGGTCTGATTTTGGTTGCCGGGAAAGGCAATGTGTTGGGCCTGGTCAAGCAACCGGTGCTATGGGCCACCGCGATAGCCTTGCTGTTGAAAGGCATGCACTGGTCATTACCCACCTGGCTGGCCAATACAACCGGTTTGCTGGGCGACATCACCATCCCGTTGATGTTGATGACGCTGGGTGTTTCGCTGGCTCAACTCAAAATTGCGGAATGGAGACATAGCCTGTTATTCAGTGTCATGCGGGTCATGGGTGGTTGTCTGGTCGCATTGTTGGTCGCCGGCTGGTTTGGGCTTGAAGGGGTTGAGCGCGGCGTACTGGTTCTGCAGTTTTCGATGCCGGTGGCGATATTCAATTATCTACTGGCAGTGCGCTATGACCGTGAACCGGGTGAGGTGGCAGGTATGGTCGTGATGTCCACCCTGTTGTCATTTGCCTTTTTGCCGATTGTCGTGGCCTTCGTACTGGTTTGAACATGTGTGTTCAGACATTCTGCCATGTGTTTTTTATGTGCGGATCTGAGGATTTCATTTATGAATTGGTCAGCGAAAATATCTCTTCAACGGGTACTTTAATTTAGCGGGCAATTTTTAATGTGTTCCATATTCATGATACGCCAGGTACCCAGATGCTCCACTCTACGCATTCTCCTTATTGGTCGTATATGCGAAATAATCTTTGTATATTCAATTTATTACAACATATGGGATCAGTTCTCACTAAAACTCAATTATCTCAAGATATTCGGACATCAAGACTCGTGAGCGCTGCAGAGGCACCCAAATAATTTGCACCTAATGAAGGCGACTTATCCAGCCCGCTTAAGGGCTGGATTGTCATCTCCGTACTCCTCGAATAGAGTTTGTAGACTTAGCGTAGATCCCTGTCGCCATACAGTAAATTGATGATGGTCTTTGTATCCTCTGAGTTCCACCATAATGCCCCAACATCAGCCAGAGCATTTTGAAGAGCGCCATATCTAACCGCCACATCAATTTCCGTGGGTGTAAATCGATATACACATTCGCCGTCGAAAAAGCTGCAGATGCGTGGGTCCCCATCATTCCATTCAAAAGTGGCAACAAAGAGGTCAGTGGAATAACTAATCGGGTCTGCTAAAGTCTGATGATCAAATTTATCTGCATCAAATAGCATTTCCGTAACTGTAACCCATCCAAACCGTTCAAATTTCAGTGTGTAAAGACCAGGGAGTATATGGATGTCTCCGGCACACTGTGCTGCATTCCACGCTGCTACATCACCGCAACCAGTGAATTTCTCGATCTCACTACTTTTCATTTCCAGCCACTGTCTTCTATCTTGTGCATACACTTCTTCAGCGGATAGCCTGGCTTCTCTGACGAGGTCTTCATATAAGTTGTCTTCAATGCCATCCAGGTCTTTAAGCATCTCTGTGTCCAGGAGTCCACCAGCATGCAACTGCATGCCCGATTTTTCCTGTGTTAGACCATCCCCAAAAATTGGTGGTGACTCACACATCATTTGTTCAGGATGAAACGCTGCCACATTTACAATCTGCTGGTCGAGATACTCTCCGGATTCAGTCAGTTCTATTCGACCATACCCTTGCATCCAGCATCGTTTAACAAATGTTCTGCCATACCGCAGAATGTCAGCACCGTTTTTAACCAGGCAATAAATGCGATAACCTTGCATTCCAGTGAGCATAAGATCATTCGATGAGTCCCTGATGTAACTGGCTGGAGAATACACAACCATATAACCAATGGATGTTAGTCGCGGGTCAATCTCAGAAAAGAAGTCCCACAAAACCTCAGGTGGTTCGTCCACGTGGCCGGGAACTTCGAATACAAGAAGTGCAGTTTCATCAGCTATAAATTGGACCAGGCCATCTTCCCTTGAGATCGAGTTACGATCATAAGGGTTATCCTTCTGGTTGCCCCATGCAACTTCGATCGACTGAATCAATTCACCGTCATGTTGTGGGCAACCCGGGATAAACGCTACATCTCCACCGGATGTCTCCATGAGGTGTTTGAGGTGCAGTAGTCCATTGCACTCGATGACATCCAGATCACCCTCAAACTGATTGTGATCAGCCGATATTTTCAGTTCACCGCCTTCCATCGAAATGGTTTTGTTCATCGGACCGCTATTGCTCAACATCCTTGTCAGCTTGAATGGTGCGGTCAGACTATTCTCATTGGTGTTAACCTTCATTGCTTCAGAGATTTTCATTATGATTCCCCCTTGTCACCAACCCGGCCTTTTGAAGTTCCGCCAATAATATCCTTGATCAGTCCATCCCAGACATCGTCCCATGCCTCTTGAGTTTCAAATCCCCAAAACTGCGGTTCGTCCGCTGAAAACACACAGGTGTTGAAGGTCTGCAGAATGGCACTCAGTATGTTCACTGGATTATTCTCCCCGGGACTCGTAACCACATCGACCACTTCATCTCCGGATATCCATAGTCCATTACACCCCATCCTCAAGAGCCTGCAATCGGGTGACGTATCTCCTTCTAT
>NODE-939-length-10120-cov-3.72052_pt1 | contig 10120 bp, 10 predicted proteins | sample MGYA00139097_ERZ477577 | MGnify/ENA metagenome assembly ERZ477577 | reverse complement strand
ATCCTCGCTGATCAGGGTGGCCGCGGCGATGATCAGCAGCAGGGTGAAGCGGCTCGAGGATTGTGCCGCATACTCTTCGAAAGCGGTCAGAAGCGATTCCACTGTCCCCTGACTGGAACACCAGCCCGAGTCGGGCAGAACCATCACCAGGGCGGCGACAATGCAGAGAGTTCTAAGAGTCACGGCTCAAGGTGGTGAGGAGGTCAGACCGGGGTCTTCTGCCTAGATCAACGGCGCGGTAAGAGAAACTGATCTGGTTCGGTTCGACACTCACCCGGCTCTGGCTCACGGTGCGGGCATCGGATCTGACCATCAGGGGGGAATGGGCGGGCAAGCGCTCGTCATGGTAATTGTGGTACTCTTCAAGGTTTTTTATGTAATCCGCACTTTCTGGATCTACCTGGAGACGAAACTGTTCACGCCGGTAGGCAGCAACTTCCTCGTATCGATACCCTGAACTGGTCAGCGGACGGGATAACTGACTCCCGCTTTGTCGACTCAATCTATCACCGTCCCAGTTGTAGAGCAGTGTTGCCGTGTCGCTGAACAGAAAGAGATGAAACCCGGAATAGCTGACCAGATCCACCTCCTCCATAGCCTCGACAGCAGCGGGTATCGTTTCATAGCGGGCCAGCGATTTGAGCAGCAGTCCTCTGCTCACCGGATTCTTTGCCTTGTGGGGAACCGAATAGTTGTTCAGCAGGCAGCCGATGATGCCTGCCCGGTTGGCAAAAATCCAGGTGCCGCCGCCGTCCGGGTCCAGCGGACAGATATAGGTGGTGCCACCCTCCTGCCAAATTCCCGGGGGCTGAGCAGCACTTCTTCTGACCGACTCGTCACGGTTGAAAAAGACGCCGTAGCAGCCGGGTTTCTGCCACCAGGAGAGGGTGCACATGTCAGGCGGAGAGTTGGCGTCGATGAGCAAGGGTTGAGGGGGCGATCAGATCTGTGCCCTGCTTCAGGCAGGCAAGATTATCTTTTATAGTTCCAGGTATCTGACGCATAATCTGCTCCTCGATCATCTCCTGCGTTTTTCAACGGTAAAACAGATCTTGATAAGAAAGAAGGCCACCGGAATGTAGGCTGCCAGGGCGAGTGCCGCAATCTTGGGAAAAACGAGCTGCGGTTCCGCCGAATAGACCAGAAGATAGGCGACCAGGGCCGGCACCTTGTCAAGATGAAAGACCGAAAACAAGGCAGGGACAAAGCGGCTCATCAACTCCGGGTTAGCCTCGGTTCCCCCCCTGGTCGACTGGTAGATCAGGTAGAGCGCCGCCGAGATGCCGGTAATAAATATGAGCACCCCTATCAGAACCATGGTTTCGATTTGAGACTGCTCACCGGTAGTGACGGTATTCTCGGATGGAAACCAGAGCAGAACCGGCAGAAACAGGCTGACCAGGTAGAGCAAGGCACCGCCGCCCAGCTTTCTCAGGTGGGTAGGGCCAAGTTCCTCGAAAGCTGACGAATTGTTGTTTTTGGGCTTATGCAGATAGAGATAGACAATCAACCCCATTAACATCAGCGCCAGCAGGAAAAAAGGCCAGGAAGCCCCATGGGCGCTGACCCCGAAGCTAATTCTATCTGATCCCGGCGGCAGCAGAAAGACAATCCCGAAAAAAAGCGCACAGATCACCCCGAAGCTGATCAGCAGGGCACTTATCAGTCTGGTTAATCCGGCCATGTAACAGACGCCCGAAACCAATGAGATGAACAGCGCGATGACGATTCTGACGATCATTTATTCCTCTGCTCTCCTTGTTCTTACATCAATTTTTATCACTTGGCTGGCAGGTTGACAGCGACTCAAGCCTCTGTGCCTGCCGAAATGGTTCACAATCAACCGCGCTGCTGCACAATCCGGTGCAGATGGCGGGCGGTGTTTTCAGCACCATTGCAGTCGATCTCCGATGAGCGGTCCGATTCGGATGCCAGCAGCAAACGAAGCCCATCTTCCAGAGCCCGGCTGGAAATAGCCTCCTCGTCAACGACCTGCATTTGCTCACCAACTGCGCGCTGCAACAGCTCGAGATGTTCCTGCTGCTCACGGTCGCGGGTAGCCCGGAGCACGACCAGCGCCGGTTTCCCCAGAGCCATGACATCAAGAATGCTATTGTAGCCGCCGTAGATCAAGGCGGTTTTCGAGCGGATAAGAGAGGAGATATAGTTGTCGCCGATCGGTTCCACGACACAATGGGCGAGCGAGCTGAAAATGTCCCCCACCTCCTGGGCCCGGCTCTGCTCCACGTAGATATGGCAGTTGCCCTGGCCCTCACCTATTCGACCCAGGGCACCGTGAAGGTCGCGGATCAGCTGGGCTGTGTGCTCGCCGAACCAGGGCAGCGAAATTGTACAGGCCAGCCTTTCCAGGGAGTCCGTATCACTTGTATAGAGCTGAGCCAGTTCCCGCAGCCGGGATACATACCCCATCTCGACGGCGGAATGGGTGAAATGGGAACCGATCCTGCCAAGCGGCCCTTCACCAAGCACACGGCGGTTCCCGTACCAGAGAATTTCCCGGTAGTAGTCGTCGACGACCCGCGCCGTCTCGTCGGACCACACCGCTTTATCTTCACCGATCACCGCCCTGAGACCCAGAACCCATTGACAGTCGGTTCCACTGCTCTGGTCGAGGGCTTCGAGCAGTTCCTGACGTTTACCGCACGGATTGTGATCCACCAGCAGGCAGCGGGGTCTGAGAATTTTTACCATGGCACCGATCATCTCGGCCCGCAGGTTGCCCAGCACCGACTTGTAAAATCCGGAATCACCGTCTCTTCCTTCAGAAGCGCCCTTGGTGAGTACGGTTTGATATGAGGGCAATTTGATCCAGTCCAGCGCTCCGCGGCCGACCATCATCTGGGCTTTGGCACTGCCGGTGATGAGCAGCACTCGGGACTCGGGATAGAGCCGTTTCAGGGCCAGCCCCACCGCCGTGGTCCTGCTTACATGCCCCAGCCCTCTGCCGTCATGGGCGTAGAGCAGGTAGTCCACCCGGGTGGGAAAATACTGTTTGAGCTTTTTTGAGTAGTAGTGGTCCTGCATCGAATATGACAATTCAGAGATTATCACCAATATTTCTAGTCACAAATACCATTTAATTGCATTATAATCATCCGGCAGAAGAATATATCAAGCAGTCAATTATTTTCCCTGGCTCGGTCGCCCGACAAAGTGCATCACCGAGCTCAATCGTCTTGGTGGAGCATGAGAAAATTCTTTGATACGCTGTTTCTGGTGGTGTCATCATTTGGCGGTGTACTGGTCTTCGTCAAAGGCAGCACTGCACTCTTCCTGCTCTGTCTGGCACTGCAGTACGGCTCCTTTATATCCTATGCAACCAGGCTGCGGGGCACTTCCCTTAGAAACTCCCCCTACATCTTTAATTTCGGCTACCTGGTGGTGCTTTCAGCCTATCTGCTCAGCTGCTATGTGTTCAAGACAATGATACTCTGACCCTCCCCGCCCTGATCCGGAATGATACCGCAAGAAGATCAACAAATAGTGCCAAAATAGTGTACAAATCAGCCTCGGTGAAATAGATTACCTTGACTGATCCGCCGAAGATGTGCAGCATAGTGACATCCCCGGACTGAGAAAAAACAAAAAAGCTTGTCCCCGGATCGGCTGAAGTATCAATGTTATTATCACGGAAAAATAGTTAACCACAATAACCCACTACCAGTAATCCTTATGCTCATCGGTTTTTTCAGTGCCCTAATCGGTTGTCTGCTGACCGGGGTCCAAGCCCTGCTCATCTATATTCAGGGGGAGGGTGTCTGTTTCAATGAAGGCTGCAGAATCGTCGATTCGCTGACCCTGGTCGATCCACTATATTTCAACCTGGCCGGTTTCATCTTTTTTCTGATTGTCGCCACGGGGTTTAGCCAGGCCAGGAAAGGTTCCAACCTCTGGCTCCGCTTTACCAGTCTGCTGCTTCTGGCCGGGCTGGCCGCCGAAGCAGTGCTGCTGGCCTTTCAGATTCTTATCAGCCAGGTACTCTGCTCCTATTGTTTGATTATTCTCTCACTGATCGTTCTGGCCAATCTGTTTTTGGGGCTCAAGCAGATGTTCAAGGGGTTGGTTATTTTTTCGGCGGTACTGATCGTTAGCTTCAGCCTCGACTATCATGGCGGACTGGTCAAACCGGAGCCGCTGGATCAGGGTACCATGGCCCGGTATCAGCCGGAGAAATTCAACAAACGATTCTATCTATTTGTCTCTTCCAGCTGTTCTCACTGCCAGTCGCTGCTCAGCAGCCTGGAACAAAACCCCAACTGCGCCGTCGACTTCAACCCGGTCGATACCTACGGCGCTTTTTCCTTTCCCGGGGCAGAACCGGTGGCCGGCTATCAGCCCAAGATCAATCTGACTTTTCTCAAGAAGATGGGGATCTCTGAAGTACCGGTGCTGTTCGACCAGCAGGGTACAACCATGACGCTTATCCGCGGGGAACAGGCCATCAAATCTTTCATTGATCAGCAATGCCGGCCCGCCCTGCCGCAGATCGGCCTGCAGAGTTCCGAACAATTGTCGAGCAATTACCCATTACCGATTCCGGTGGAGGAAGACGGCTGCAGCATTGAACAGGATTGTGAGGAGACCGAGGGGCAGAGTTCCCAATACCTGCAGTAGAAAATCGTCATTTTATTCAATCTTTTGGTTGCCCTCGAAAATTTTATCCTCGACATATAACAACATGCCTGCGGTACAATTTTCAGCTGCGCTTCAACCTTGAATAAAATTCCTGATTATTGAAAATACTCTACGCATCGAGGATCAGGCGATGATAAGCCCGGGTTTTCCGCCGCTGCTGATCACCTCGCCGATGATCACTGCTGCCGGGGTTGGAATCTGTGCTAAGTCCTTCACCAGTTCTGCGGCCTGATCGGCCGGCAGCGCCGCCAGCAGTCCACCACTGGTCTGCGGGTCGAGAATCATCTGTTTCTGGGAGGCTGAAAATTCCTTTTCATATTCCAGATAGGCGCCGATGAGCTTTTCGTTGTGGCTGTTGACCCCGGTGCTCATCCCCTTGTCATACATGGCAATCGCTTCATCGAACAGCGGCAGGTCAGCCATTTTCAGCCGCAGTTTGACATTGGAGGCCTTGGCCATCTCCAGCCCGTGTCCTCCGAGGCCAAAACCGGTCACATCGGTTACCGCATGGATATCATATTTTCTCATGATTTCAGCAGCACCTTTATTCAGGCAGATGAGGGCCTCGATGCAGCGCTGCATGGCAGACTCAGATACCCAGCGCTTTAGATTGGCATTGAAGAGCACTCCGCTGCCCAGCGGTTTGGTCAGCACCAGCGCATCTCCCGGCTGGGCCCCCGCATTGGTCCAGAATTTGTCGGGATGAACCAGTCCGGTCACCGACAAACCGAATTTCGGTTCGTCATCCTCCACCGAATGACCGCCGGCCAGCACGGCGCCGGCTTCTGTGATCTTGCTCAAGGCGCCGGCGATGATCTGCTCGAGATCTTTGTGGGGTAATAATTTTGACGGGAAACAGAGCAGGTTGAGACAGACTTTCGGTTGACCGCCCATGGCATAGACATCGCTGAGGGCATTGGCGGCGGCAATCTGTCCATAGACGAAGGGGTCGTTCACCGGGGGGGTGATGAAATCGGCCGTGGTCACCAGGGCCAGTTCCTCGCTGAGCCGGTATACTCCGGCATCATCACTGGTATTGTAGCCCACCAGGAGATTTTCATCCTCCGACTGGGGAAGACTGTCAAGCAAGGTTCCGAGCCCGACCGGGTCGACTTTGGCCGCTCAGCCGCAGGTCTTCGACAGGTTCTGCAGGGTCGGTTTTCTGAAGTAGTTGAGTATGGACATGGTTTGTTCAAAGGTGATTGTTAGAGGGGGGACACAATACTTAATTGTTTAAAATTCTAATTAAGTATTGTGTCCCCTTAATTCCCCATTCCTATTCCTTGTCTGTCTGCGGGGACATAATAAGTATTGTGTCCCCTTGTGCAATGTCCCGTCAAATAACGTTTTCCTATGGGTTGCGCCACATTGATAAGGCGATCCGATAGTGGTCTGGCCCTCTTCCCTGGTGAGCCCGAGGCTCAAGTGGTATAATCAAGAGGTATTCTTCCAGAAACCAGGTCAACCAGAGGAGAAACTCATGGAACGCAACGCCGCCAGGATTATTGCTGCCAGCCCCGTGCTCGAAGGGGCCGGCGTTCATTTAAACCGGGTCTTCGGGTTTTCCGAGGTCGAGCTTTTCGACCCCTTTCTGCTGTTCGACGATTTTCGATCCGACACCCCGGCCCACTACCTCAAAGGATTTCCCTGGCACCCGCACCGGGGCATGGAGACTATCACCTACGTGCTCAAGGGCGATGTCGAACATGGTGACAGCCTGGGCAACAGCGGCACCATTTCCTCGGGAGACGTCCAATGGATGACCGCGGGCAGCGGCATCGTCCACCAGGAAATGCCCAAAGGAGATAAAGATGGAGCAATGCACGGTTTTCAGCTGTGGGCCAACCTGCCGGCCAAAAGCAAAATGACGGCTCCGCGCTACCAGGAAATCACCGCCGCCCAGATCCCTGAAATTGTCGTCGACGGGGCCCGCATCAAAGTCATTGCCGGAGAATGCGAGGGAACCCGGGGGCCGGTCACCGATATTTTCACCGAGCCCGAGTACCTCGATGTCACTCTGGCCGGAAACGCTCGGTTTCAGCGCCTGACGCCGGTGGGCCACACCGTGCTGCTCTACGCCATCGACGGCAGCGGAACATCGGCTGCGGCTGCGGTCAGCAACAGGCAGCTGGTGCTTTACGGTTCAGGCAGCGAAATCAGTGTGGAGGCCGGACCGGAGGGGCTGCGCTTCCTGCTGCTGTCGGGGAAACCGCTCAATGAGCCCATCGCCTGGCGAGGCCCCATAGTCATGAATACCGAAGAGGAATTAGAGACCGCCTTCCGCGAATATCAGCAAGGTAATTTTATCAAATAGCTCTAAGCCATAGTGACGTACTTCAGAATCTGCACCACCTGATCCGGTGTCTGGGCCCAGGCCATTGCCGAGCCGTCCACCTCTTTGAGCGGGTGGATGACATCCGGGTCGTGGAGGGTTATGTAAGGTATCTGCAGAGCGGCGCAGTAGCCGGCATCGAAGGCGGCATTCCACTGTTTGTAGCGGTCGCCGAACCTGACCACCACCAGATCGCTGGCCTCGATCAGCGTTTTGGTTCTGATCTGGTTGACCTTGGCCGACTTGTTGTCCCGCCAGAAATTGCTGCTTTCATCGCCAAGAACATCACCGGCGGCATCGCTTGCCTCGTGGTCGGTGACCGCAGAGGTGAATTCTATCGGCAAATTTTCCCGTGCTGCTCCGTCTATGATCTGTTGCCGCCAGTCGGTGTGAATCTCTCCTGAGAGGTAAACCGTCCAATGCATCTGCTTCTCCTGATATTTCTTGTTAAGGGGAAAGTGTTAGTCAGCTGAATGTTGACCACCAGCTGTGCTAAAAGTGGGCTTATACCACACCCTGGTTGAACCGAAAAGTCCGTAATTTACTCTACCCGCTCAATAGATTCACCGGCAGGTCCGGATCAGTCATGGTTGAATCTTTCAATTCCCCAGTGATCTGAGGTATTGGCGAATGACGCCTTGTTTACCAACCAGCACTGGGGCCATCTCCCGCTTCTGCAACTGATAGTCGTACATCGGATCGTAGTAGTGGTGCAGCAGCAGCCTGATCCAGTGTTTATGCGCCTGAGGGTCACCATTTGCTTCCTGGTGATAACAGCCCGACTCGAGCAGTGCCTTCACTTCTTCGAATCTGTCCTTACCCAGCCGCTTGGCGATCCGCTCCAGATTCCGGTTCATGTCATCAAACCAGTGCCACATCCGCTGCATCCCATCTTTCGCACCGGTCAGATCAGCGCACCGTTTCTGGGAGTCGATCACATATTCCTGATATATATTGTCCACCCGTTCTTCGAAATCGACTTCCATGACTACCAGGTCGCCGGAATAAAAAAACTGCGCCAGTTCCTTGGGCAGATACCGTTTGCCCACGTGCCTGCCTTCATCTTCGAGCAGCAGGTGGGAATGGTGGGCAGCGCCATGTTTGGTCAGGGCAGCTGCGAGGCGGTTCTCGAAATCGGCCTGACCCGGCTGCGGTGTGGTAAAGCGACCGAAGGTCGAGCCCCGGTGATTGGCCAGTCCCTCGAGGTCGATGCTGTTGGCCAGACTATTGAGCAGGCGAGTTTTTCCCGATCCGGTGCGTCCACCCAGAACAACCGGTTTGGCGCTAATTGATCCGGGCTCAAGACGGCTCAGCAGGTAGGTGCGCATTGCTTTATAGCCGCCCTCGATCCTTTTTACCTGGGTGCCGCTCTGCTGATATATCCATCGAGCTGCAGTCTCCGATCTCATGCCGCCCCGGGCGCAGTAAACGACACAGTCCGGATAGCGGTCCAGGTAGGCACACCAGATCTCGCTGAGCATCTGTTTCTTGGCATCGTCGATCAGGTCGTTGGCCACCCTGAAGGCCACATCCTTGCCCTTTTTTCGATAGGTAAGACCGACCTGATGGCGTTCATCATCGGTGAGCAGCGGTATGTTCACCGACGACGGAATGGCGCCGGATTTGAACTCCCCGGGAGACCTGACATCGATCATCGGGATATCGTTGACGATGATATCTTCATAAGCTGCTGTTTGCCGATCTGGATACATGCTCGCGGACGCTGGTAGACGGTTCGTTTCATACCGCCTCAAAGGCAGTATATGGGTGGCTCAATTCAGACATATCACGGCTGCCGGTGATAGGTCAAATAAAGCTTCGCTAAAGTCTGACAGCAGGTGGATTTAACGATAAATATTTTCTGCACATGAAAAGCTGTCCCGGTTCGGGTATAGTTGTCCGATACATAATCTGCTGCACCACAAAACGGTTAACCATAACAAAGGAGGTTCAACATGGCCACGACAACAGAAAATCTAAATGATGCATTTGCCGGTGAAAGTCAGGCATTTCAGAAATACAGCGCCTTTGCCAAGAAGGCCGAGCGCGAAGGTTTTGCCAATATCGCCAAATTGTTCGCCACCACCGCACAGGCAGAGAAAATTCATGCCGAGGGACATCTGAAGGCACTCGATGCAATCGCTTCCACCGCCGAGAACCTGCAGGGTGCAATCAACGGCGAGACCTATGAATATACGGAGATGTATCCGCCCATGGCAGAGCTGGCCAGCGAGGAGGGACACAAGGCCAAGACCATGTTCCGTTTCGCCCTGGATGCCGAAAAGGTACACGCCGAAATCTACAAGAAAGCGCTCGAAGCGGTTCAGAACGGCGTCGATCTGGAGGTGAGTGAATTCTACCTCTGCCCGATCTGCGGCTATATCGAACTTGGAAAGCCCACCGAGAACTGCCCGGTGTGCAGCGCACTGCCCAAAGTGTTCACCACCGTCGCCTGATCTTTACCTTTTCGATGGAGCGGGAAATTTTCCGCTCCATCGATCTCCTGTCATTTTTCTTTGGATTTATCTGTGTCAGCCGGGAAAGATGATCTTCTTAGTCTCTCTGTTCATGGGGACATCAGAGACCTGCTGCAGCGCAAATTCCGGCAGGATTCAGTCATCTATTACGCCCTCTCGCGCAACGCCTCTATAAAAGACATCATCGAGGCTATGGGCATCCCCCACACCGAGATCGGCGCCATTGAAAAAGGTGCTGATCAGCTTGATTTCAGCTATATCCCACAGCCGGGAGTCCAGCTCGACATCCGGCCCATACAAGCAGGGTCTGCCCCCACAGAACCTACCTTCCTTCGTCCCCAGCCGCTTGCCTGCTGTCGTTTCATGGTTGATATCAACGTTGCCAGGTTGGCGAGCTTGTTGCGGATGGCCGGATTCGACGCCGAATCCGTGCCTGAGTCCGCCCAGCTGCATACCAAACGGGACATCGCTGAAGCCAGCGCAGCCACGGGACGAATTCTTCTGAGCCGTGACAAGGCGCTGCTGAAACATCGGGAAGTCACCTTCGGCAGGCTGGTCCGCGCCCAGGACCCTCCATCTCAATTATATGAAATCATAAATCTTTACGGTCTCCGCTCAGAGGTTTCTCCGTTCAGCCGCTGTCTGAAATGCAACG
>NODE-938-length-10126-cov-7.5355_pt1 | contig 10126 bp, 9 predicted proteins | sample MGYA00139097_ERZ477577 | MGnify/ENA metagenome assembly ERZ477577 | reverse complement strand
CCTTTGCAACGAGTTGATATCAGCAGCCGCCCACGAACCTGCGGGGGCTTTAATGATTCGTCAGTATAGCGAAGGAACCTGCAATGCGCTACATGTGTAAGAGAAAGAACGACGAAGACCGGCTTTGCAGCAAGGGCTTCATAATAAACTTATGGAGAGGAGATTAAATTCTTCGCCTGACCACATCTCTTCGTCAAAACGAATAGCTTTGCTACGACCGGTATCTTTGGCCTTGTAGAGAGTAATAGCCATAGCTATTGATCGAAAAGGAGCTTAAATATGAGCCAAACAACCGAATTTGCAGCCAGTTTCTTGATTGTCCGACAGGCTGCCAGGGCAGGTCATTGAATTCGGGGGAACGAAAGGAATGGAACTCAGCAGGACATTCCGCAACGGTTGCACCCAGGCGCACAAACATACCCCGGTTGCGCCGCCAACGCCTGCTCGTATTCCTTACGCAGATGGCTGCGTTGCACCCCCTGTTGAATAATATCCCAGGGGAAAAGCTCATCAGCACCACGTTCACGATGCAGATAGAAAGCGGGATCGATACCTGCTTGTCGACAGGCCGCCTTGAGATTGGCCCCTTCTGCGAGCAGTGGCAGGGTCTGGCCGACGCGTCTGTCACCGCGGGCAAAAAAGCCCTGGATCTCGGCGTGGCGCAAAGATTCGAAATTCAACTCAACGTTCGCAACCGGGCGCAGACGTTTCTGTAAGACTCGATACTTTTTTTCAAGCAAGCTTCGCTTCTCCATCGGCGCCCATTGCAGTGGCGTCCAGGGTTTAGGCACAAAGGGATTTACGGAAAGGTGTAAGCGACCCAGTCGACCAGCCTGTTTGCCGACCTCTTCCCAGATCTGCCGGATTTTCACAGTAAGATCTGCAATCGCAATCACATCGGACTCAACCTCGGAGGGCAGGCCGATCATGAAGTAGAGTTTGAGATTCGGGATACCGCCTTCGGCCAGCATCTTGACCGCGGCAAGGATTTGCTTCTCATCGATGCCTTTATTAATAACATCACGCATTCGCTGGCTTCCCGCCTCTGGAGCCAGGGCCAATGTCTTGTGGCCAGAATCGGCAAGGACCTGTACCTGCTCCGGCGTAATGGCATCAATGCGCACACTCGACACCGACACTTCACCGCCCTGGTCAAGGACGGAACGCCCGACAGCAGCAATATCATCATAATCGGAGACTGCGGCAGCGACGAGGCCGACTCTACCGACCTCATCACCTGTGTCGAGAATCTCTTTGCGCAGGTGCTCGATTGAATGCTCCCGAAACGGTCGATAGATAAAACCGGCGGCACAAAAACGGCAGGCCTTGGGGCATCCGCGTGAAACTTCGACCAGGTGCATACTGCCAAATTCCGTATCCGGGGTTGCTACACAAGTCATACTCTGACTGTCATCCAGGTTCGCCTGCCACTGGCGAGCGACCTGTTCCGGAAGTCCTTCTAACGGCGTCATTGATTTAAGTTCACCGCTCTCCAGGTAGCGAACGTCGTAGCCACCCGGCTGATAAATCCCCGCCTGTTGAGAAATTCGAACAAGGAGTTCGCTACGCACGGACGTCTCGGGATCAAGCATTTGCTTCAGGAGTTGCGGCAGGGTCACTTCAGCCTCGCCAATCACGAAAAGGTCCATGATCTCTGCCAGCGGTTCAGGATTGAGAAATGCACAGACGCCGCCACAGATGATCAGTGGATGACGCTCAGTGCGCTCCTCGCGCCAGAACGGCAAACGGCCGAGCTCGAAGATCGTTGGCAGGTTGAGGAAATCATTTTCGAACGAGATTGAGAAGGCAATCAGATCAAAATCAGAGAGCGAGCGCTGGGATTCAATCGATACAAGGGGAAAATCGGTACGGCGATGCTCTTCGATATCTTCAGAATCAGGGAGAAAGAAGCGCTCACAGAGCGTATCGTCACGTTCATTGAGCATCCGGTAAACTGTCTGCAGCCCCAGATTGCTCATTCCCTGGTGGTAGGTATTCGGATAGATCAGGGCAACAGCCAGACGCCCACCCCAAGGGTTGGCTTTGCCGCCTGTTTCCTGCTCATGGCGCTGACGATATTTTTCAATCAGGTGACGTGACATCAATCACATTCTACGGTGAAGGGGAACAAGATATCAATCTTCAACTGAGGGTTAGAAGAATACTTGTGGAACAGAAGGAGAAAACCAGCCAGGGGCTATTCTTTAGCTTGCAAAATTTCCGGCATAAAGGACTGCACGGCCTCGACAACATCATCCACCGTCACCCGATCCATGCATCGGTGATCGATGGGACATTCCCTGAGCATGCAGGGTGAACATTCGACCTGGTGACGAACGATGCGGTAGCTGTCACAGAAAGGTGAGGTTGTGGTGTGGTTCGTAGGGCCGAAGATCGCAGCGATCGGCACATTGAAGCCAGCAGCGATGTGCATCGGGCCGGAGTCGTTGGTCACCATCAGTGAAGCAACATCAATCAGGGACATCATCTGTCTGACCGAAGTTTTTCCGACAAAATTATGCACCGGAGCCTGTATCGCTGCGGCGATATCCTTGCCGATCTCGACTTCACCTGGACCGCCGATCAACACCACATGCATGCCGTATTCTCTGGCAATAAAATCGCCTACGGCTGCAAAGCGTTCAGGATACCAGCGTTTTGCCGAGCCGTAAGCGGCTCCGGGGTTGATCGTAACGACGGGGCCTTCGGGTAACTGCTCTTTTACCCAGAGACGCTCACTCTCCAGCAGAGCAAGAGGCTGTCTTTTCTCTTCAGCCTTGATGCCATAATGATTAACGATACGCAGGAAAGCATCGGTCTGGTGAATCGTCTTCTCTGCTTCGCCAAAGGGTACCGGGTGTGTCAAAAAAATACAACGACCATCCGTGGTAAAACCAAGACGTCGGGGAATTCCGGCCAGAAATGCCATAATTCCGGCTTCGATGGCATATTGAAAGAGAATCGCGCAGTCGAATTTACGACGACGCAAATCGGCCGCAAAACGCAACATGCCAAGGACACCGGCATGCTCAGCTCGTTTATTATAGACAATGACTTCATCACAGCCTGGATGGTTCTCCAGCAACTGGGCAACCAGGGGATTGGCTACGACAGCGATATGGGCATCAGGATAGGTTTCCCTGACAGCCATCAAGGCCGGAACGGTCATAACAGCATCGCCGAGCCAGTTGGCCGAGCGGATCATGATGCGTTGGATTTTATTGGCGTCGAGTTTTTTCAAGAGACATGCATTCAGTCTAGTGGGAGAGCCTCGTCGATCAGCATGACCGGAATACCGTCACGGACCGGGTAAGCCAGTTTACAGGCATGACAGTAGAGCTTGTCATGGTTGTCATCAGGCACAATTTCACCTTTACATTGCGGGCAGGCCAGTATTTCAAGCAGATCTTTGGATAAAGTCATCAGTTTTCTCCAGGTTGATATTCACATCTTCTACAGTAAGCCACATGGCAAGTCAAACGCAAAGCCGCCCGTTTTAATGCGGCACAAGGTAAGAATTCCAGAGCAAACAATGCAAAACTAAACCAATTTATTAACGCAAAGACGCGAAGACGCAAAGAGAAACAATCAAAACCAGGACATTATGCAAACAATCAAGATCTTACCCTTTACGGTTTTGCGCCTTTGCGTTAAACCTGTTTCAGGTTATAGAGCAAAAAAAGTGGGCCGCACAAGGCGGCCCAAAGTAGTTGAGGGAGGTGCATTACAGGCAAGCGCAGAGTTACGAGCAAACCGATAAGACGCCGGGCGGAGAACCGGCACGGCCGCTCACCCTTTGACAAGCACGAAATTAAATTTCAGCAATTGGCCATCGGGGTTTTAACGTCAACCCGTCAGGTAAATGTAGTTAGTCTCAGTCGACACGTTTGCGCAGGAACGTCGGGATATCGTACTCCTCGTCTTCATTATAGGATCCGATACGCATACTGGCGCGTGGCTTATCCTGTTGCTCTCTACGGATGAACGCCGGGATATCACGGTCAATTTTGGTTGGCGTCTGTACGTTCGGTCGACCCAGCTCAGTGCTAGGCCGTTTGCCGGTATCGAAGGAGCAACCGAAACCAGTCGCAATCGCCGTCACCTGGATGGTTTCACCCATATCCTCGTTAACGACCAGGCCGATGAAGATATTGGCGTCTTCGTGAACTTTTTCGTGAATGATATTGGCGACTTCCTCGTAATCAGCCATAGTCATGCTGGAAGACCCAGTGACATTGACCAGCACGCCCTTGGCGCCTGAGATGTCTATCTCTTCGAGCAACGGACTGCTGATCGCCTGCTGAGCGGCTTCGCAGGCGCGGTTTTCGCCTGTGGCCGTGCCGATACCCATCATGGCCATGCCGCGCTCGCTCATCGCCGACTGCACGTCCGCGAAGTCGACGTTGATCATGCCGTGAGTCGTAATCAGATCAGAGATTCCCTGTACGGCCTGACGCAGTACATCATCAGCAGGTTTAAAGGCATCGAGGATCCCCATCTGCTTACCGGCAAGACCAGTTAAACGATCGTTGGGAATCAGGATCAGAGAATCAACGATCTGCTTGAGTTCTTCGACACCCTGAACCGCCTTGCCCATGCGTTGCTTACCTTCGAAAGCAAAGGGCTTGGTGACAACAGCGACCGTTAAAGCACCGAGTTCCTTGGCCACTTCAGCGATAACCGGAGCGGCACCTGTCCCTGTTCCACCACCCAGGCCTGCGGCGATAAAGACCATATCAGCGCCTTTCAGAAGCTCGGCAATTCGAGCGCGATCTTCCTCGGCGGCCTCGCGACCGACTTCCGGGTTGGCGCCGGCGCCAAGGCCCTTGGTCAGCTTCGGACCAATCTGCACACGCATGGAAGAGAGGTTGGCCCGCAATGCCTGGGCATCGGTATTGGCAACCATGAACTCCACACCATCAATCTGGGCAGCGATCATCGTATTGACCGCGTTGCTACCGCCACCACCAACACCAACCACCTTAATCTTAGCTACCTGGTCTACACTTTCGTCAAATTCAAACATAATGACTCCCTCCGCCATTGTTATGATCGTCGCCTCTCCATGGCAACAATCTGTTTATCTTACAGGCTTATATTGCTTCGCTGATTTTTAGAAAAATTCTCCGAACCACTCTTTCATCCGCCGGGTGACACGATCGAAGAGGTTTTCATCTCCGATTACGAAGTTGCGGGTCTGCATATTGCGGCTGCCATACTTCACCAGGCCAACGCCGGTCGCGTAAATTGGTGAATTGACAACATCGGTCAGCCCGCCAATACCGGTCGGCTGACCGCGTCGTACCGGCAGGTCAAAAATCTGCTCGGCAATCTCCGGCATACCGGGAAGAATCGCTGAGCCACCGGTGATCACGACACCGGAGGCGATCAGGTCCTCATAACCGCTCTTGATGATCTCCCTGTTGACCAGGGTAAAGATCTCTTCAACCCTTGGCTCGAGGATCTCCGCAAGCAATTGCCGTGACAGGATCCTTGGCTCTCGTCCACCCACCGAGGGAACTTCAATCGTTTCATCCTTGCCAACCATTGAGGAGAGGCAACAACCCGAAGATTGCTTGATCTTCTCTGCCTCTGCCGTCGGCGTTCTCAAGCCCACAGCGATATCATTGGTCAGATGATTACCACCCAGGGAGAGCACCGAGGTGTGCTTGATTGCGCCATCAATAAAGATCGCGATATCCGTTGTGCCACCACCGATATCGACAAGAGCCACACCGAGGTCCTTTTCATCAGGTGTCAGAACAGCTTCAGAGGAAGCCAGCTGCTCGAGGACGATATCGCCGACGTCGACACCGGCCTTGTTGCAGCTCTTGATGATATTCTGAGCGCTTGCGACGGCCCCGGTGACAATATGGACCCTGGCCTCAAGGCGCACGCCGCTCATGCCGAGAGGCTCCTTGATGCCGTCCTGATCGTCAATAATGAACTCCTGGGGCAGGATGTGAATCACTTCCCGATCCATCGGTATCGCCAGGGCTTTGGCAGCATCGATAACACGCCGCACATCTTCGTTGCTGACTTCACGGTTCTTGATGGCAATCACACCCTGGGAGTTGATGCCCTTGATATGACCACCGGCAATTCCTGCGAACACCGACTTAATCTCACAACCGGCCATCAGTTCAGCCTCTTGCAACGCCTTGCGGATCGCGTTGACCGTACTCTCGATGTTAATGACCACGCCTTTGCGCAGGCCGCTTGAAGGACTGGTACCGATGCCAACGATATCAAGTCCCTCATCAGTTATCGCACCAACGATGGCACAAATCTTGGTTGTGCCGATGTCCAGCCCGACTACCAGGTTTTCACGTTTGTTATTCATTTTCCTCCCCTTCCCATTCCTTAAAGCTAACTTCTGCCGGCCGTGCGTTTCACATCCAACTTCACGATAACGCGGTCGGTCACGTTTAAATCAATATACTTAAGAGCCATCAACCTGGGCTCCAGATCGTCATAAATGCTTTCCAGTCGATTCAACTTGGTGTCAAAACCCTGCTTACCCATACGCACTGGCACACCACCGATGCGGGTATGCATGACAAGGCCTTCCTGCTCTTCAAAATGGATTTCCGAGATATCATCGAGATTGAAGAGTGTCCTGCTCTCAAGTGCGTCCATAAGCTGCAGGGCCAGGTTCACAGAATCCTGGGTCTTATCCGGGTGATCGAGTAGGTATTGACGGTCAATCCCGGTGATCACCGGATAATCAAGCTCATCACCTGCATCCAGCATCTTGAAAACTTCACCAGCACGATCCACGTAGTAAAGATAATCAAGATCGATAATCGCCCGGGCCTCCCGCTCAACCACCCGGATAACGACCTGATCAGGGAAAGAGCGTTCGACTTCGGCCTTGGCGATCCAGGCATGTTCTTCAATCTTGCGTCCGATCATATGCAACTCGAGATCAAAGAGGCTGTCACCAATCTCAATATCAGAAGCATCGAGGATATCACCTTCACTCACCCTTACCTGATGCTCAACGCGGACTTGCTTCACTCCAAAATATCCTGACTCGAGTAGCATCTGGGCTGTAAGCAAGGCCCCGCTCGCAAGCAGAAAACCACTTCCGGAGGCAATGCAGACCCGCAGCGTGCGATGGAACAACTTCTTCCAGTCGCGCGCCTGCTTCTCCTGCTTGCGCCGGTTGGTTTTACACTTCTTCTGCTTATGAGACTTCAGATCACGCATTAGTTATCCGCTTACTTGTTCAATCCTGCGTCTTCCAGAATTTGCATCACCAGTTCATTGAAGGAGATGCCTGCTTCCGCCGCCGCCTTTGGCAGCAGACTGGTTGCTGTCATCCCCGGGATGGTGTTGACTTCCAGGCAGAAGAACTCGCGCTCTCGCACCATGAAATCAACCCTTGCGGCGCCCCGGCAAGCCAGCGCCTTGCAGGCCGCCACAGAGGTTTCCTGCAGTCGGTTGTAGAGCACAGCTTCCAGAGGTGCCGGCAGCAGGTACTCGGTGTGCCCCGGTGTATATTTCGATTCGTAATCGTAAAAACCACTTTTCGGCACAATCTGAATAATCGGCAATGACTCGTTATTCAGGATGCTGACTGTGATTTCATCACCCTGGATATAATCTTCGATCAGGACCAGGTCATCGTGCTTCAGAGCCTCTTCCAAACCTGCTTCAAGTTCCGCCCTGTCATGTGCGATACTGATGCCGATGGTTGAACCTTCCCGGGCGGGCTTGACCACGAGAGGAAAGTGGCGACAACGCTTAAACAAAACGCTTCGATCATCACCGGAACGATAGGCAACAAACCCCGGGGTTGAAATCTCGTGGTAGAGCAAAATCTGCTTGGTGACAACCTTGTCCATCACCATGCTCGAAGACATGACGCCACTTCCGGTGTAGGGTATCTGCATCATTTCCAGAAGGCCCTGGACCGTACCGTCTTCACCGTAGCGTCCGTGCAGACAGATAAAAGCCACCTCCGCTCCAACTTCACGCAACTGGGCGGGTAAATCGTGACCGGCATCGATCGCGACCGCATCGCAACCGTTCTCCAGCAACGCACTTAACACAGCCTGACCGGTTTTCAGTGAGATCTCTCTCTCAGCAGAAAGACCTCCCATTAAAACAGCGATCTTTTTATTCTGCAGTTCAGTGCGATTCTTCATCTCGTCACCCTTGTTTTTACAAAATCTTCATCAGTTCTGCACCCACCTGCCAGACGTTACCGGCACCGAGGGTAATAATGATGTCACCAGGTTGTAGAACCGCTTGTAAATGCTCGACTGTGGCGACAACATCACCGGTGTAGCAACAGGATTTGTGGCCATGTTCGCTGATCCCCTCGGCAAGTTTTTCTGCCGTCACCTCGGGACGAACATCTTCGCCTGCGGCGTAGACATCCATCACGGCGACATGATCCGCCTGGTAAAAGGCCGTCAGAAAATCATCAAAGAGCGCCTCGGTGCGACTGTAACGATGTGGCTGAAAAACTGCGACCAGCCGCCGGTTCCACCCACCACGGGCTGCGCCGAGCGTAGCCTTGATTTCCACAGGATGATGACCGTAGTCGTCCACCACCATAATTCCCTGTGCTTCACCTTTGATCTCAAACCTGCGGCCAACGCCGCCAAAGTCCTGAAAACCTTCGGCGATTGCGGCAAAGGGCATGTCGAGCTCCATGGCCACAGCAACCGCGGCCAGAGCATTAAGCACGTTATGACGGCCCGGCATGCGGATACTCAAACGACCGAGGGCTTCTCCCCGGTAATGAACCTGGAAACTGGTCCGGTCACCCTCATACTCAATCTCGTACGCCATAAAATCCGCCTGTGAGGTCAAGCCGTATGTGACCAGGCGCTTCTTGACGTCAGGGATCATCCCCTGCAGGTTCTCATCATCCAAACAAAGAACGGCCAGCCCGTAGAAAGGCACCTTGTTGATAAAATCAACGAAGGTCGCGCGGATTTCATCAATGCCACTGTAGAAATCGAGATGATCCTCATCAACATTGGTCACGACCGCGATCGTCGGCGATAACTTCAGGAAAGAACCATCCGACTCATCAGCTTCTGCCACCAGGAACTCGCCTTGCCCCAACTTGGCGTTGGAACCGATCGAATCCAGGCGACCGCCGATCACGACGGTCGGGTCGATGTTGCCATGGGAGAGCACTGTTGCCACCATGCTGGTCGTGGTCGTCTTGCCATGGGTTCCGGCAATCGCGATGCCGTACTTCATACGCATCAACTCCGCGAGCATTTCTGCCCTCGGGATGACAGGGATCTTGCGACGGTTAGCTTCCTGAACTTCAGGATTCTGCAAATTCACAGCAGTCGATGTGACGACGACATCGACCTCATTAACATTCTCGGCGCGGTGACCATAAGCGATTGTCCCACCCAGAGTCGCCAGACGGCGGGTAATGTCACTCTCTTTAAGGTCGGAACCTGAGACCTGGTAGCCAAGATTGATGAGAACCTCGGCAATTCCGCTCATGCCGATGCCGCCTATGCCAACAAAATGAATTTTCTGGATCTTGCCGTACATGATTTTCCCTTCACATATTTTCTGTGAGAACGGTTCGGCATTCCCGCAGCAACCTTGCTGCTGCGCCACGTCGCGCCAATCCTTTTGCTGCCGCTGCCATCGACAAGAGGCTGGTACGATCATGCAATAAACCACTGATCAGTTGAGCCAGACGCTCAGCAGTCAGGTCTGTTTCTTCCATCACCATGGCGGCGCCCTTGGCTGCCAGGGCTTGAGCGTTTCCAGATTGATGTCCGGCTGCTGCGTGCGGGTAAGGCACCAGGATTGCCGGACGTCCACAGGCCGTCAGCTCAGCGAGAGTCGTGGCTCCGGCTCGACAGACAATCAACGTCGAGTTTGCGTACGCCTTGGCCATATCGTTGATGAAAGGCTTGACGTCGACATTTGGCCAGCCATTTTCTTTATATCCGCGAACCGTTTCCTCATAATCGAGTTGTCCGGACTGGTGAACAATCTCCAACTTGTCCTGCCATTCGGACAGGTGCGGCAGAGCGGCCACGACCGCCCGGTTAATCGCTCGAGCACCCTGGCTGCCACCAAAAACGAGGAGACAGATTTTCTCTTCCGGAAGACTGGGACACTCCTCCATGGC
>NODE-937-length-10128-cov-7.71677_pt1 | contig 10128 bp, 8 predicted proteins | sample MGYA00139097_ERZ477577 | MGnify/ENA metagenome assembly ERZ477577 | reverse complement strand
TCTGTATAAGTAACGCAATAGCAAAACACGATCTGACTTCAATACTTTAACTAAATTCCGTGTAGTAATTCAACAAGAAAACTTCAATACTATTAAGAGGTAAGGTTTCGGTATGAGTAATCTTAGGGCGGGAAGCTCAACTAACCTGCATGTCTGCAAAGACAATGGATTTAAACTGTCTAGTATTCCAGTAAAATTTTATGTTTCTATAGTATTTGTCGATTGCAGACGTTAAACGAATAACCGCTTTTGGCACTAGACAGACTGCAAGCTTGGTTCACTATCGAAGTAGTGACTCAAACATGATATTTAGTAAAACGATCGCTCGGCACCCACGCCTCACAGCTGGAAGCCAGCCGGTAACTTAGCTATAAAACCAATAAACTCATCAAGTTACCTTGTCTGTTGCGCAAGTTCGATATTCGGCTGGAGGATTTAGGAGGGGGACGCTCTATCCAGCTGAGCTATGGAGATAATGATAGGGGGTTATAATAACCACCCTGTTATGCGCCCAATTGTATACATTGGTTCGGCTAAAAAATTAATTCCTCAACCACCTTATATTGACACCTCAATTCATTTGAGTGTTAACCAAACACTCATCTAGAGCCGTTAATTGTAACTCTCCATCACATGACTATGTTCGGAGCTACTTCGACATATTTCCCTATTAATCATGGTTGGACTAATATAACTTTAGCTTATTACGTTAAATAAAAAGGTAGAACGGTGTGATGAAAAATCCAGCAAGCTTAAAACGTTCGCTTTCTTTGCCGATGTTGACACTCTATGGTTTAGGAACGACCGTTGGAGCAGGTATATATGCCCTAGTTGGTCAAATCGCTGGTTTTGCAGGCTACTATGCGCCACTCTCATTTCTAATTGCATCAATCTTAGCTGGCTTTACAGCACTCTCATTTGCAGAACTTTCAAGCCGTTATCCTCGTGCTGCAGGGGCTGCACTTTATGCCCAGCATGGTTTTGGCTCCATCAGATTCTCAACCTTCATTGGCCTATTAGTCGTGATTGCTGGTTTGGTCTCAGCTGCTGCATTGATCAATGGATTTCTCAGTCACCTACAACAGTTCATAGAGGCAGACCGTATACTTACTATCGTACTGATAACGTTGACTCTAGGAGCAATTGCTGGATGGGGTATATCAGAATCAGTGATAGTGGCAAGTATTATCACACTGATTGAAGTTGGTGGGCTGTTATTGGTTATTTTTGTGAGTAGTGATGCCTTATCTTCACTACCGTCAAGATGGCATGAATTAATCCCTCCCATTGAAATGGCGAGTTGGCAAGGAATCTTCTTCGGCGCAGTACTCTCGTTCTATGCTTTTATCGGTTTTGAAGACATGGTCGATGTTGCTGAAGAAGTCAAAGATGTAAAGTATAAAATGCCTCTAGCAATTCTACTTACACTCGGCATAACATTGCTGCTCTATGTCCTCTTGATGATAGCAGCGGTATTATCTTTCCCTCCTTCAGAAATAGCTGCCAGCGAGGTGCCTCTTGCATACCTATATGAATATAACTCAGGACAAGAAGCCACCGTGATAATGCTTATTGGAATGTTTGCTGTTATCAATGGTGCACTAATACAAATGATTATGGCATCAAGAGTTCTCTACGGATTGAGTTCACGCGGTCAACTTCCAGCTATATTTAGTATTGTTGATCGAAGGACACAAACGCCACTTATATCTACCGCAATTGCAACACTAGTTGTTATGGGGCTAGCACTAACTGGGAGCCTATTATCACTAGCAGAAGCAACTTCGGTGGTCATGCTAACAATATTTTCAATTATCAATCTGTCATTGTGGCGAATTAAACGACAAGATCCCCATCCAGTCGATACAATCATTTTTCCTGCTTGGATACCCATTATGGGCTTTTTTACTAGTTCAGCCTTTGTTTTTGCCAAGTTATTCAGTGCATTGTAGTGAGGGCGCTCTCCAGTTAGTCTAACGAGACGATGGTTAATTAAATATCCAGATTCTATTTTCAGCTTCAATTAACTTTCATTTAATAACATTCGAACCGTACCTAACAAAAAAGGAAGTTCGATATGAAAACAAAAACTATAATTTCTGCAATAGCATTGACAGCATTAATGACAAGCGGTGTTAGCATGGCAGACGATGATATACGGGAGGTAAGAAGAGTTTCTGAAGGGCTCAATCTGATCAGTCTGGAACAGGCAAAAGCAAAAGCCTTACAAGCTAAACCCGGTGTAATTGATGAGGTGGATCTTGAAAACCGTACTTTCAGCAAAGGCTGGGACTATGAATTTGAAATCGTTGATGTCGATGGTAACGAATGGGACGTGTATGTCGATGCCAAGAGCGGTGAAGTACGTAAAATAGAACGAGACTGGTTCTAAACCGATGAGGATACCTGCAGGTGAACTGTCACCTGCAGGCCACCTAATAAAGTTGAGGTGTCGAACTGCAGTTGTCCTCCATAACTCTCAACAATGTCATATACAATCGCGAGGCCGAGCCCACTACCAATAGTTGATTCATCCGCGCGGAAGCCTCTTCGAGTTAGCTCAAATAAAAGATCGCTGTCGCAACCAGGCCCATCATCTTCTATAAGCAGTTTTATCCCCTGCTCCGCCGACACCGTTACATTTACCTGATGCTCGCACCACTTTGCGGCATTATCTAACAGGTTTCCAAGTAGCTCAGTCATATCTTCACGATCAACCTGAACACTCAGAAAATCATCTATATCCTGCTTAAAATGAATCGTTTTGTCTGGATAAATCAACACTAGAGTATCTACTAAATCCTGCGTCAATACTTTCATTAAGACATTATGTCCTGGTGTCGCCAACCCCAGAAGACGTGCACGTTTGAGTTCCCGATCAATGAGTAAGCGAATCGTTTCGGATTGTTGATAAACATTTTGCTGCAAGACTTTTGGCTCATCATCTGTATTAACCTGCTGGTTCAACAGAGTAAGCTCAGTTTTCAAACGATGGGCAAGATTACCCAATGCTTGTCGCGAACGGTGTGTTTTTTGATGAAGGCCATTGATCAGCCGATTTAGCTCTTGCAATAGCGGCCGAATTTCAGTTGGTGCCAACTCATCAACTTGCTCAATATCCCCCCGATCAAGTTGCTCCAATTGTCTTTGTGCACGTTGCAATGGTTTAAGTGCTTTTTTGATCAATTGTGTCTGAATCCACACTAAAACTATCAAACCAAGAAGAGCAAAAGCAGTAAATAATATCTGGAATTGTTTCTTTTCAGCGAGACTGGCAGAAATATCTTGAGCAACGGTGATAGTGAAATTTTCACCCAGTTTATGATATGCCATAGATAGCGAGATAAGCGCCTGCTCCTCAGGTCCAGAAATAAATAGTATCTGGCGCTCGCCTGTATTCAAATGAGCCTCAGACAGTGAAAAATCCCAAAGAGATCGTGACAACCATTCACCTTGCTCTGATGATGTCACACGGTAATATTCACCTGAAAAAGGACGATCATAAACATCACTGATGTTATCGACGTTGACGAATAGTTTGCCATCAGTCGTCATTTTGATACTGGCGAGTAGACTTTCAGTCTGTTCCTGTAAGTGACCGACTATCTGCTTTTGAATAAATCGATCGATACTGACCGTCAGCCACAGCCATTGGATCACCAGTAACAATGACAAAATCACAGTTAATCCGATAAATAAGCGCTGCTGAATGGAACGCATCAGTGTTGTTTTCCGAAAATATAGCCCTGACCTCGTCTAGTCTGAATTAATTCAGATCCTATTTTTTGCCGTAATCGGTTTATATATACCTCAAGCACGTTACTGTCCTTATCACTATCGAGCTGATAAACATGTTCTACCAACTCTGATTTAGACACAATTTTGCCCGGATGCAACATGAAATAACGTAATAACTTAAACTCAGTACCGGTCAGTTGCTGGACATCCTCAGAGCCCAGACGCACAGTTTGTGTTGACTCATCCAGCGTGATTTTCTGATAGCGTAAGTCACCGGTATTCTGTCCTGCACAGCGTCGCAAGACTGCATTAATTCTAACTAAAAGTTCTTCTGTCTGAAACGGCTTAGCCAGATAATCATCGGCCCCGGCTTTAAAGCCCTGGACCTTATCTTCCCAGCCATCACGCGCAGTGAGGATAATCACCGGGATTGTGAGCTGTTGTTGACGCCAGTTACGTAACACTTCTAATCCAGATCGTTTGGGCAAGCCTAGATCAAGCACCACCAGATCATAGGGCTCAATCTCTCCCATCGCCTGTGCATCTTCACCATCAATCGATAAGTCCGTAGCATATCCAGCTTTGTTCAGTGCACGCTGTAACTCTAGCCCCAGTTTTGCATCATCCTCAACTAGCAACAAGCGCATATTCAGTCCTCTTGCTCGATTTCAAGTAACTCACCTGACTGGGCATTCAACTCCAGCTCCCAGACTTGACCTTTGTCATCCAGAATTTCCAGCTCGTAAATATAAAGGCCGTCTTCTTCATCGAGCTCGGTTTCAAGAATGTTACCAGGCTGTATTGCCGTTGCTTTATCAATGATTTGTTGCAAAGACATTATGACACCTTGTTGGTTAAGCTCGATTACCTTGCCCTGTTTCACATCTGCCTGTGCATTAGCAAACACTAGCAGTACCATGAAAAGTAGCAATGTCACTACAAATTTAATGCTTAAATTCATTACTGAACCTTCTTAGATACTTTTGTTCTATGAATATACAAAATGAAGCTTAATCATAGCTGAAAATAGCATACCTCAACACCACCCTGTCCCCTCTTCAGCACAAAGGTTCTGAAGTTTGATAGATATAATCAATGTGATTAAAAAAGTATTAACCCTACTTGAATTTAATTTGACAAATTAAACCCATAAAAAAAACAATGTTATAGTTACGATAACTATGACACTATGGCTCCATTGGTACATTAAAATTAACATTAGAGAATGTTATGCGATTCAAACTGAGTAGCTCTATAGTTACACACGCTCTCTCCCTGATTATTTTTATTTTTTCCTCGGCCCCTATTTTGGCTGCTGAGCATATCGTTTTACAATTACGTTGGCATAATCAATTTCAATTTGCAGGCTACTATGCCGCTTTAGAAAAGGGCTATTATCAACAAGCTGGTCTCGATGTTGAGCTCATTGAAGGAAAACCACAAAAAAAACCAATCATAGAAGTACTTAATGGCAATGCACATTATGGTGTTGATAATAGTGGAGTATTGCTATCACGCCTTGAGGGCTCGCCATTGGTTGCACTCGCAGCCATTTTCCAACACTCACCGTCTATATTAATCTCAAAACAAAACAGTCAAATTTCAACGCCCCATGACCTTATAGGCAAGACTGTGATGATGATAAATGAAGGGATTGATGCTGACTTTATAGCCATGCTTAATAATGAGGGTGTTAATCCTGATGCAATCAATACCATGGCAAGTAGTTATGATATTAATGATCTCATCAGTGGCAAAACGGATGTATTTCACGCTTATGCATCGAATGAACCCTTCTATTTAGAGCAACAAGGTATTCAATATTCGATCATAAACCCTAAAACCTATGGCGTTGATTTTTATAGTGACATTTTATTTACCACTGAGCAGGAATTAACGACTCATCCAGATCGCGTAGCTTTATTTCGTGAAGCGAGCTTAAAAGGCTGGCAATATGCATTGGATAATCCAGATGAAATAATTGAGCTGCTACTCACTAAATATCGTGTCGATAAATCAAAGGCACATCTCGAATTTGAAGCAAAAATCATTCAAGATCTAGTGTTACCCGAAGTTGTAGAAATTGGACATATGAACCCATGGCGTTGGCAGCATATGGCAGAGACCTTTATCAATGCCAATATGGCTAACAATCGCGATCATCTAAAAGGGTTTGATTATCAGCAAGTACTGTTAAATCGGCAGCAGGGCTGGAGTAATATCGGAAAAGTGACCAGTGTTACCAGCACCATCGCTATTATCACCCTATTGATTCTTTATTTTGCTTACAGAAAAACAAAGCAAGAGATTCGCTTACGTATAAAAGCTGAACAAGCATTAGAGCAATTAGCCTACACAGATAGTTTGACTGGTTTAAATAATCGTCACCAATTTTTTATGTTGGCAGAACAAGCAATTAAAAGTGCGATTCGTACTCAGTCATCCATAGCGATTTGCTTTATCGATGTTAACAAGTTCAAAGAAATCAATGATCAGTTTGGCCATCATATTGGCGATGAACTCCTACAAAAGCTTGCAACTTTGCTCAAAATACACACTCGTGATTCCGATATTATTGCCAGAATTGGTGGGGATGAATTTGTTATCATTCTAGACAAAATTAAAAACCGAGAACAAGCTGACATACTAATTAAAAAGCTCCATAAACACATAAACAAACCTTTCTTCTATGAAGGGGAAAGTTTTACTTTTACGGTAAGTGTAGGTGTAAGTATATTTCCAGATGACGCCGAAACCTTATCAGAACTTATTAAGCTTGCTGATAGTAGGATGTATCAGCAGAAACAAAGAGCCTAGAGTTTTCTTTCAGGCATTTTTGATACGCCCTGTTCACGGCTTCCATAACAAATAATGAGTGCTTCTAAGGATTAACTACAGTGTTATATCAGTTTCTGCTTGTGACATTGAAACAAACCATAGACAGAAGTTTTATCAATATATTGGTTTAAAAACTAAACATTCACTCGGCATTATTACTGGTATCTTTAGCTACTCGATGGAAGCTTGTTACAAACATCAAATAGTAACGACAGCTCCAACTTTTACAGCAAGATTTCATGATGAACAACTGTAATGCGATAAGCCACCGACTCCAACAGTCTCTTGCGACTTCAGGCGATAATATTTTTCCTCAACCAAGTTATTTTGCTCGGCATAGGGCTGCGTCATTACTTCTTGTAGCTCGTTAAGCAGAGCTTCATCACCGTTTGCGGTTTGCTGATAGGCCGGTGCCACCAACCATTCTTTCATTGTGTATTTGGGGTTTATTAATTTCATTTGACGAGCGAGTTCTGCTCGTAAGTGCAGCTGAGTATTATTATCAGTTTTAATGCCTACTTTCTGGTGCCATTTTAACAACCATGCCGACCACTGCTGTTCAGTATCTTCGGGGTTATGATGATGTGTTAATGTCTGCCCCATATCCGCTGTTTTAGTGTCATAAAAGCTTTTTTTCAGCGGTTCAATGTTATCAGGAATCGAGGATAGCTCACGAAAAAACAGGGTGAAATCAACAGGTGTTTGAATCATTAACGCAATAAGTTCATCCACCAGTTCTGCATCATAGACCTCAAGACCAAGCTTGTTCGCCCACATTGTTTCCATTTTTGCTTGCATCTCACTAGCAAATTCATTGCGAATCTGCTGAAGCTCCATCAGATGGTTACGATTTGTTTTTAGCAATTGACTGAGTGCAATGCAAAAACTATGAAAATTTTGTTCTGCTGCTAATGGTTGGTTTAGAAAGGAAAAATGTCTGCCGCCTCCTGTCCAAGGTTGAAACAAAGGATTAAAGACATCACAAAAACCGTAAGGACCGTAGTCCAAGGTAAAACCACCTGCTGCACAGTTGTCACTATTAAAGTTACCCTGACAATATCCGACACGAATCCAGTTGGCGATGAGCGAAGTTAATCGTTCACGGAATTCGCGAGCAAGCATAATAACTTTTTGAGGTGTTGATAATTCGGTGCTAATGACCTCTGCATACTCGCGTTCTATCAAAAATAAGACAAGCTGTTCTAGCTCCTTCAACGCATTCGGTTGGTCATTTTTAGCTCGTCGTCCAAATAGCTCAAGCTGACCTACTCGAATAAAAGATCGGGCTACTCGGGTTGAGATTGCCACTTGTTCAGAGACATGAGTATCCGGATCAGTTGAAAGAGACCCCTCTGAGTACCATGGGCGAGTCACCTTTTCCGTTTTTGACACAAAAAGACTTAGCGAACGTGATGTGGGGATGCCAAGTGCATACATATGTTCTTGGGCGAGGAATTCTCGGATACTTGAGCGCAACACTGCCCGACCATCTGCACCTCTACAATAGGGTGTTTTACCCCCTCCTTTTAGTTGCATTTCCCAATGCTGGTCATTTACGACTACTTCTAAAACTGAAATAGCGCGACCATCACCATAACCATTACCTGTTTGAAAAGGACATTGCTGCGTGTATTCGGTGCCATAAATAGAAAGCGCATAACCACAAGCCCAGCCAACCTTGCGCATAGGCGTTAGAACCATGCCTAGATCACCCGAAAATATGCGTTTGAAGTCCTCGGTATAAGCTAGTTTGTCGTCAAATCCTAGTGCTCGAAATAGCTCGCTACTATGTGCAAGGTACTTTGGCTCAGCTAGTGGGGTGGGTTTGACGGGCACAAAATGACCTGAAAAAACTTGCCTCGGTATGTGATCATTGCCTAGCTGTGTTGCATCAGGATCGCATTTAAGCGAATCCATGAAAGAGTAACTCACTAGCTTTGCCATCTCTGCTACAGAGGAGATAGGGGAGCTAGTTTTATCGTGTTTTTTAGGCATTTTTAAGGCACTTGATTATTAACGCGGGGGCACTACATTTTCCAAATAACAAAAAGTGATTACTCTATTATCTAAGCAATAAACTCTTCAACTAAAATCAACCACTTGGAAAGCTCTTTATTATTGACCGCCATCTGATATTTATTTCTTCTTTTCAGTTCTTCTACTAAATTATGCAATTGCCATGTTGATTCCTTAACAATGACTAGCAAATCTCGCTTTATAAGTGCATCTTGCTGACTCATCCTTATCAAAAAATCTAAATTATCGAAGTCTATTCCTGCTTCAAGACAATTTTCATAAAGCATTTCAATATAACTTGCTATAAAGGAAGTTAGTGGTGATGTCTCTTCATAATTATTGAAAGAAAGCCACGTTTTAAGTATTGATGCCAGAATATCAAGCTTCTCTTTTATATCAGCCTCAGTAATTTCAAGCGTTGACGATAGTTCGGAAGCTATTGAAAACAAAATATTGAAATGCTTATAAAAGTCTCGATTTAACTTTTTCCTATTCATATTAAGCAACAATTCTAACTGATCAATTTCAACGCATTCATAGTCGTGATTGAATTGACTGGCAACAACCTCTGCAATTGCTAATATTTGTCCCGCGGCACAAATTTCATCTCCATTTTTACCATTAGGATAGCCACTACCATCCATACGTTCATGATGATCAAGTACAGCAGTAGATATATTCCCTTGATATTCAGGGTATGGCTCAATAATTAAGTGAGAAATAATTGCATGCACAGTCAAATATTGACGCTCTTGACCCGTTAATTTTCGACCAGGATGGAAATGCTCGGGAGCGAGATGAAGCAACCCTAAATCATGAAATAATGAAGCTAAGAGGGTATCTCTTATCGTTTTCTTACCGAGTTTTGCTTTAGAAGCAATGAAGTATGTAAGACACATAATCAATAGAGAGTGAAAGTAAATATCCTCCCTCTCAGATTTTGCAATTGATAACTTGAAAGCAATGCTATTCGGAAACTGATGCGGACGTAGTAACTTTTCTATGGATTCGGCACTACTAAGTTCATTGAAAAATAATTGTAACGTCGAACTTCTAGCAATCAATTTTTCGGTATCACTAATGATTGTACGTGTCGTAACTGGGTTATCAATTTGAACGTAATCATCTATAGGTAATTGAAGCTTATGCTTAGCTAGGTTAGCTGTGATCGAGGCATTGATTTGAGTATCTTTTGAGACGAGCTTTTGACCCGTGGAAGTATATATATCATCAGTCGTTGTGATGCTTTCTTTTTCACTTACACTTGCAATTAACTCTTTGTAATGAGCATCATTGCCAACGTCATAAAGCGTGTCTTCAACCAAAAAACTACATCCTTAATTATTAAAGGTAAAAAATATATAGCCCTCATAGAATAGTATAGCACTTAGAAAGTGTATAAACCCACGCTCACTGAGTTATAGACCGAATATTTTGTTTAGTATTGGTAAAAATAAAAACTCAAATTACAATAGTTATATATAAATACAAATAAGGTCAACAAACCGTAGGTTTCAACCAACTTTGTATCAAAAA
>NODE-935-length-10142-cov-6.13384_pt1 | contig 10142 bp, 9 predicted proteins | sample MGYA00139097_ERZ477577 | MGnify/ENA metagenome assembly ERZ477577 | reverse complement strand
CTTACCCGGACCCCCGGAGGCTCTTCAAGTGGATCAGCCGCAGCAGTTGCAGCGGGAATGGTGCCGCTTGCAATTGGCACCCAGACGAATGGTTCAATGATCAGGCCGGCCTCTTTTTGTGGTGTGTATGGCTTTAAACCGACATTTGGCCTTATCTCCAGGCACCTGGTCCTGCAGCAGTCGCAGCATCTTGACCAGATCGGTGTATTTGGGCGCAGTATTGAGGATGTTGCCCTTATAGCTGAATCGATGATCGGTTTTGACGAAAATGATCCAGACACCAGATTGCAGGCTAGAATAGCGCTGACGGCGATCCAGGCTGAAGAGCCACCAGTGCAACCTCGGCTGGCTTTTGTGAAAACGCCGGTATGGGAACAGGCCGATAATGCTACCAGAGAAGCGTTTGGCGAACTGGTCAACCAGCTGGAAGAAGATATTCAACCCTTTGACTTGCCGGCTGAGTTTGAACAGGCTCACGAGCAGCATCGCATTATCATGGAGGCAGATTTAGCCAGGAGTTTTGAACCGGAGTACCGTCAGGGCAAAGCCCAACTTAGTGAAATCCTGATTGAAATGATTGAGAGAGGCCAGAAGGTTACAGCAGTTGAGTATAATAACGCTGTTGCAGCAGCTGACGAACTGTATGGCAGTCTTGATAAATTGTTTGAATTTTATGATGCAATTGTTACTCCGGCAACAATCGGTGAGGCTCTGACAGGGCTGGATTCAACAGGAAGTCCTATTTTCTGTACGATCTGGACACTTTGTGGAATGCCGTCTATCACCTTACCGCTTCTGCAGGGAGAAAATGGAATGCCGCTCGGGGTGCAACTTGTGGGCCCCAGAGGCGATGATGCCAGATTGCTGCGCACGGCGCGGTGGCTGGTGAATGAGTTGGCCTGAAAGAGTAATAGCCAGGGTTGGATTGGAATAAAACAGAAGTACCTGAAGGAGTTTATACACTATGAGTAATATCATTACCGGTGCAATAGCAGTAACAATGGCACTGATATACCTGCTCTATTACGCGATAAGACTTGAATCTGTGGCTCTCTGGCTGATTATTTTGGCAAACCTTTGTGCACTTCTATATGATTACTACAAGGGTATCACAGAGGGTGAAGACCATATTTAAGTGTGGTGTTGAAGTCGGAACATATATCACCGATCTCAACAGCTATTAGAATATATGAGATATTCTCAAAGTCCAGGCCGGAGGGATGGAAATGAAGCCAAGAGTTCTGGTAACCAGAAAACTTCCAGATGCAGTTGAGGATCGTCTCAGAAGAGATTATGACCCTCTTCTGAACCCAACCGATGCTCTTTATTCAAGTGAGGATATCATTGATAAAGCTGCAGAGGTTGATGCCATCCTGCCCTGCCATACTGAAAAATTTGATGCCGACGTTATTTCCCGCCTGCCAGAGAATGTAAAGGTGATAGCCAATTTCAGTGTCGGTTACGATCATTGTGATACGGCAGCTGCCAAAAAACGTGGGCTGATCGTTACTAACACGCCAGACGTTCTCTCCGATGCCACTGCAGAATTAACGATCATGCTGATGCTGGGAGCAGCTCGAAGGGCAAGCGAAGGAGAGCGGCTGGTGCGAACCCGCGAATGGAAGGATTGGAGCCCGAGCTTTATGGTTGGCTCCCAGGTAACTGGAAAACGACTGGGTATTGTCGGTTTTGGAAGGGTAGGGCAGGTAGTTGCCCGTCGGGCAGCGCGGGGATTTGATATGGAAATCCATTATCATAATCGCAGTCGTGTTTCTCCGGAGATTGAGGATGGTGCGATTTATCATGAAACGCCTGAAGCGTTAATGCCTCATTGTGATTTTCTGGCGCTCCATTGTGTTGCATCTCCTGAGACAACCGGCTTGCTGAATGCTGAACGCATTGCTCTGCTTCCTGACGGTGCAATTGTTGTGAATGCCAGCAGAGGGGCAGTCATTGATGATGAGGCGCTGATAGCAGCGCTGAAATCAGGTAAGCTCTATGCCGCCGGTCTCGATGTTTTCAACAATGAGCCTGATATTAATCCTGCCTATCGTCAACTCAACAACGTGTTTCTTATGCCCCACATCGGCAGTGCCACCAGGGAGACGCGGGATGCAATGGGATTCCGGGCACTCGATAATCTCGATGCTGTTTTTGCAGGACGTGAACCTGGGGACAGAGTCGCCTGAGTTATCTAATAGAGAGAGAGGGAGCAGGAGCGAGTAGTTTCGTAAACTACTCGCTCCTTTTTTTTTGGAAAACCAAAGCAGCGAAAAAAGGAAAAAGAGGATCTGTTTTCTTTGATTCTTTTAAAATGATAATTATCACTATAAAAAGGTTCATAATGCATGAACGAAAATTCATTATATAACTAAAAATAAAGGTGAAAAAAACAATGCTTGCTACAGACAAAATCTCTGGCGCTTTCAAGGCGATATGTGAAGAGGCAGAAAAACTTCAGAAAAAAGATCTCCCCCCGAAGGCTCAGAGAAGAGTAAAGACGATTATTTCTATTGCCAAACACCAGAGTGATATTCGTGGTGCAAAAAAAGGTGCCTGTAAGTCAAAGACGGAATGCTGTTCCCACTGATGATCATATTTTGTTGAAAAGGATCAGTTAATCAATAACACGAAGCTGGTCCTTTGCTTTTCCCTTCTGCTTTTTTTTTCGTCAATTGTGTCTTGATCAGCCATTCCATATCCTTTACTATCCAAGAGTTTGTTGGTCATAATCCGATTGTCCCCGTTGGTTCTCAAATACCAAAGGGGGTATACAACTCAGAGAAACGGGGCGACATAAATGAACAATGAAAAATTCGATTTAACAAACCATATACGTTCAGTTTCCGGTTGGCCGGAACCGCATGTTGTTTTTCGGGATATTTGCTCACTGCTTGAAGACAGGTTTGTTTTCAGAAAACTGATAGATCTCTTTGTCCATCGCTACATAACGGATGAAATCGATGCGATAGTAGGTATTGATGCCCGTGGATTTATAATTGGAGCCCCACTTGCTTATGAACTGAATACCGGCTTTATACCGGTGCGGAAAAAAGGAAAACTGCCAGGGGAAACGATCTCTGAAGCATACTCGCTCGAGTATGGTCAGGCTGAAGTTGAAATTCAGACCACATGGCTTAAAAAAGGGCATAAGGTTGTTCTGGTCGATGATCTCATTGCGACCGGCGGTACCATGGTAGCCGCAATAAAGCTGCTGAACAGGATGGGCGTTGATATCATTGAGGCTTCCTCAATTATTGATCTACCAGACCTTGGGGGCAGTAAAAAGATTTTGGAGCTGGGTGTCAGTGTACACGCCTTCTGCGATTTTGCTGGAGAATAGGGCATTTCTCAAATTGCCTGAACGAACAGAGCGCTGGTTCAAACAGAGAGGCTGAGTATCTGATTTGACTGATAAATGGGTGGCACTACCATAGAGTGAAAATCGTATTGACAACTTGCCATTTACAATTATTTGTGAAACAATCTTAAACAGTTCCTGACATATGTTTCATGATTGAAAAATCGGAGGCCAGATGAAGCGATACAGTATATTTGTTCTAATAGTCCTCATCCTTTTTGCTGTCCCTGTCTTTGCATCAAGTATAGGGAGCATAAAAAATGTTGACGGGGCGGCGTGGATAGAACGCGGAGAGGAGAAAATTTCTGCCGAGACAGGTGTTCGTCTTCTGATAGACGACATCTTGAAGACCGGCAATAATGGTGCTATGGGAGTTATCTTACACGACGACACGGTCATATCCATGGGGCCCCGCAGTGAAATGGTTGTATCCGAATTTGTATTCAAGCCTGAGGATGGCAAATTTGGCTTGCTTGCCAAATTTATCAAGGGAACGTTTTCCTATCTGTCAGGAGCAATGTCAAAGCTCGCACCCGAATCTGTTAAGATAGAGACGCCAGTGGGTATGGTCGCTGTACGTGGTACTAACTTTTTGGTAAAAGTTGAGGACTGAAAATTGAAAGGCAATCTGCGACTGTCGTGTATTTTACTATTTTGTCTGCTGATGGCAGGATGTGGCTCAAAAAGGACGACCTTGGTACTGTTACAGGACCCTGGTGGTACAGTGGGTAAGATCAGAGTCACCAATGAACAGGGCTCTCAAACCCTCAACGAAGCTGGACAATCCGTTGTAATTAACAGTAACGCAGATGCACCCGGGGACGTCAAGCCTATGGAGGAGGCAAAGATACAGTCTCTTTTTGGCAAAGCCCTGGAAATAAGGCCATCAGAGCCAACCAAATTTCGGTTTTATTTCAAGTTCGATTCTGTCGAGTTAGAACCGGGATCAACAAAGGTGCTCCAAACAGCTGTGCAGATTGCCAGAAATGAGAGTTCAAAAGATATCAGCATTAACGGCCATACTGATCGATCCGGGAATGCAGACTACAATTATAAACTGTCATGGCGAAGAGCCAGGTACATCCAGAATCTTTTGGAAAAACAGGGTATCGACCCGACCATCATTCTCACCACCTCTCATGGAGAGGGTAATCCCTTGATTCCAACCGCCGACAACGTCTTTGAACCTCGAAACCGCCGGGTCGAGGTTATTATCCGATAGTCGCCTATGCGCTATCCTTTCGCTCTCAAACGTTCCTCTGACGACAGAACGACTAAAAAGGTCTTTATCACTGGGTTGATATTGGCTTTATTTGCGGCAGTGTTTGTCATGTTAGACATCGATCCGCTTCGCCAGCTCGACAGAATCAGTTATGATCTGATGTTGCGTAAGCTTGGAGAGAAGTCCGCCAACCCGAGCGTGTTGCTGGTAGATATCGATGAGGCAAGTTTGGCACGGTACGGACAATGGCCATGGCCACGCCATATAGTTGCACGTATGTTAGACATTATAGGTGAGGGCGAGCCTGACTCGGTGGGTATTGATATCCTCTTTGCAGAACAGGATCGTACATCCCTGAGCCTGGTGAGAGAGGAACTCAGATCTGATTTTGGGGTGGATCTTGACCTGTCAAATTTGCCACCGGAAGTCATCGATAACGATAAAGCACTCGCCCGTTCTCTTGGAAAAGGCCCGTTTTCTCTAGGGGTTATGTTCCGATTCGGGGAACGGGTGATATTTGACCAGGAACTACCAGATACAACAATCCAAACCATACAGGTCAGTCACAAAAGCGAACAGGTCTCTCATTATCCTGTGGCTGAAGGAGTGGTCACGACAATTCCAGAATTAACAAGTGCTGCAGAAGACTTTGGGTTCGTCAATGTGCTGAAGGATCCGGACGGGGTTGTTCGGCGCGCACCCTTGTTTATTAAGTATGATGAGACGTTCTATCCATCCCTTGCCCTGATAGCCTACCTGCGATCTCAAAAACGCGATAAAGTGATTTTAGATTCCAACGCAGAGGGTATGGTTTCTATTCGGGTGGGTAACACCATTATTCCGGTTGATAGACAGGGTAATATCGTTATACGGTTTCGTGGCCCCTCGCGGACCTACACCACAATTTCCGCATCAGATGTCCTGGACGGGAAGATTTCTTCGGATACATTTAGTAATAAAATCGTATTTATAGGTGCATCGGCAGAAGGTTTAATGGATAATCACTCAACGCCCTTCGATCGCCACTTCCCCGGAGTCGAGGTCCACGCTTCAGTGGCCGGTGCCATTCTTGACCAGGATTTTATCGGTGTACCCACTTGGACGACTGGTGCTAAAGGAGTCGGGGCGTTTCTCGCAGTCATGTTGGCGTTGATCATGGTGATGAGATTTTCTACAGCAGTTGTTGCTGGGGGACTCTTCATTGGATTTCTCCTCATCATCCCTTCCGGAACGATGGCACTCTTTAGTATTTACAGTGTGTTTGTGTCTCCTGCCTCCACTATGGTTGTTTTCATCATTTCATTTTCCCTGCTCGCCTTGGTAAGGTTCCGAAGTGAGGAGATAATAGATTTACGGCGAGAAAGAGAGCTGGCCGCAGCGAGGGATTGTGCAATGGTGGGATTAGCATCGCTGGCTGAAACGCGTGATTCTGAAACCGGCAGCCACATCCTGCGCACTCAGAGATATATCCAAATAGTAGCACAATATCTTGCACACCAAGGAAACAGGGAATTTCATTTGAAACACGAGGATATAGATTTGCTGGTAAAATCCTCACCACTCCATGACGTGGGCAAAGTGGGCGTGCCCGACTCTATTCTTCTCAAAGCCGGCCCTCTGACAGCGTCTGAATTTGAGGAGATGAAGAAGCATACTCTTTATGGAGCAGAAGCTCTGGCAAAAGCTGAATCAGCTTCAGGCCTCACAGATGAATCATCATTTCTTAACATTGCTCGGGAAATTGCCTTAACCCACCATGAAAAGTGGGACGGTACTGGCTACCCTCATGGACTAAAGGGGAATGATATACCGTTGAGTGGAAGAATCATGGCCTTGGTTGATGTATATGACGCTCTGATTTCAAAGCGTGTCTATAAAGAAGCGATGAGCCACGAGAAAGCAGTAGAAATTATTTGTAATGATAGCGGTACTCACTTCGATCCTTATATAGTAGGCGCTTTTGAAGCGCTGCAGGAAGAATTTCACACCATTGCCACACAATTGAGAGACAGAGAGTAGTAAGTTAAATCAATGTCGTCTCTGTACGTTTCAATCGATCCAGACCAATTCGAAAACGTAATGCACTATGAGCTGAGTTGGGAGTTTCAAAAGTCAAGTCATATCAGTATGTTAAACTGGTAAGACACAATGTTAATACGTGCTGTTCAGGGTACAATTAAGATAACAAAAAAATGGACCGTTTTATTTGGGGAAGGTCAGACTGACGGTACTGACCGTACCGCCAATCTGCTATTGAGGTGTAACCTATTTACCTCTGAGAATATGTTCGACGACCAAATCTCCCACTTCACTGGTGGAGTAGCCCATCTTGCCGGCGGCGAGGTTCTTGATTTTGGTTCCCGTTACCCATTTAACCCCGTCTTCAATCGCTGAGGCTGCTTCTGTTTCGCCGAGCGTCTCCAACATCATGGCACCGGCACAGATGGAAGCCAGCGGGTTAATGACATTTTTTCCGGTATATTTAGGGGCCGATCCGCCAATAGGTTCGAACATGCTGACCCCCTCCGGGTTGATATTACCGCCAGCAGCTATGCCCATGCCACCCTGGGTTTCAGCGCCCAGGTCGGTAATGATATCGCCGAACATGTTTGAGGTGACCAACACATCAAACCATTCGGGACTCTTGACCATCCACATGCAAGTTGCATCGACGTGATAGTACTCTCGCTTGACATCGGGGTAATCCTGTTCACCGATCTCATGAAACGCTCTCTCCCAGAGGTCGAACACATAGGTCAGGACATTGGTTTTTCCTACCAGGCCCAGCGTATTAGCACTTCCTTTCCCTCGGGCTTTCTTGCCGAATTTACGTGTGTATTCAAAGGCATAGCGCAGGCATCGTTCAACCTGGAAGCGATTGTATACCATGCTTTGAACGGCCACTTCTTGAGGTGTTCCCTTCATCGATATGCCGCCGGTACCAGTATAGATGCCGCCGGAATTCTCTCTAATCACCACATAATCGATATCATCCGGAGTTTTGTCTTTCAGCGGGGTGTCCACCCCGGGGTAGAGCCGTACCGGCCTCAGGTTGATATATTGATCGAGGGCAAAGCGCAGGTTCAGGAGTATGCCCTTCTCTAAAATTCCAGGCTTGACATCGGGATGTCCAATGGCCCCCAAGTAGATGGCATCGAAGGCCCGCAGATCGTCGACCGCTGTTTCTGGGAGCACTTCTCCGGTCCGAAGATAGCGATCCCCACCGAAATCAAAATCGGTCATTTTCAGTTCGAAGCCAAAACGGCCAGCAGCTGCCATTAAAGCCTTGCGGCCTTCGTTTATCACTTCAAGTCCAGTGCCATCACCGGGAATGACGGCGATGCGGTAAGGTTTAGTCATGTTAGTCTCCAAATTGTATGATTGCCTGGTAACTTTAAAAGCATGCGATTTGCTCCAATTTTCTTCCTGCCATGTTAGATATAATCTGCAGTCTATTGTCAAGAATAAAGATTCAGTCACATCATAGGACTATAAGCCTTTTACCGTAATGGTAGGTGTTGCAGCTGATTCTCATCGTATGTGAGTTACAAAACAACATTGGAATTTACTTCTCAATCTGAATATATACACAAGAACACATCTTTACTTCCGCGATGTGATACCAACGAAGGATTGACAGGGGGTATATTGCTTTTGCAAAAAATGAGGAGCAGGTACTGAGAAATGTTTCTTGGGCATGGCTTATTCCTCTTAAAATTAGTCTTTTTGCATAACATAAACCCGGACCGATTTAATGGGGGGAGGTCAGAGGCTAACCGGTTCCCGGCAGCCTTATATCAAGCCGAAGAATTCCATATTTGCTTTCGCCTGACCTTTCAGCGCCTCATAGCCTACCTGGATTTCGCATCCTTTTTCTCGGGCCGCCGTCAAAAACCGGGTGACATTGGGCTTCATGATCATTTCAGTAACGAGCTGGCGGGGATCGAGCAAATTGGGATTGATCGGGAAGGGATCGTCAGCCCTCATGCCGACCGGCGTGGCGTTGGCTACGATATCAAATCCCCGGGGATCAGGATTGCCATACTTGACGACCACAGCGGGATAATGCTCGGCGACCCCGGCTGCGACTTTTTTGGCTTTATCGGCCGCGATATCGTGGATCTGCAGGCGCGCTGCACCCGCCTCGGCCAAGGCAAAGGCCATCGAACTTCCAGCCCCGCCAGCCCCGATGAGCAGAATTGACTTGTCCCGTGGGGATCTTTCATTGGCCAGCAGTCCATTGACGTAACCGACCCCGTCGAAGATATCGCCAACCCAGCGACCGTTATTTTCGCAGCGAATCGAATTCACCGCACCAACCATCAGGGCTCGGGGAGACAACTCGTCGACCTTATCAAGAAAACCCTGCTTGTGAGGAATTGTCGGGATGATGCCGCCGAGATTCTTAAATATGCGAAGTGCGGCGATCCCTGTCTCAGCGTCGGCTTCAGAGAAGTGCAGCGGTATAAATACGACATCGAGTCCATTGTCTGAGGCCATTTTGTTGTAGAGCTCCGTAGAACGAACCTGCTTGATCGGATCACCGACGACAACGTAGAAGGGGGTCTCACCGGTAATGTTAAGTGGAGCTGTTAGTTCATTTTTCATAGTATCAGGTTTTTCCATAAGATTTTTCATTTCATTCATGGCCATAAGATGATTTTATCACTTTTTTCAAACATTTCCATACCATACTTTTTGCTTATTTCTGGCATAACGCACACCAATATTGTGTAAATGGGGAGGTAAGACCATCAAAATTAGTGATGATGGATCAAGTAGATCCTCAACATTCGTCTCACATATTATAAAGAGGGATTGATTTTTGACAATACTAATACATAGTCAGCGTTTGACTGGTCAACCGCTACCATGCAAGGTTGGTTTTCTGAGTGCTAACTTTTCTGGATGCGACCCCAGAAAACATCTTTAAAAATGAACAGGTGGTGGTAGGTATATTAGACTGTACATCAAATCCGAACTCCATGGTTCGGCCAACAACTGCACCTTCATTTTCAGCTATAAGCCGTATTCCGGTGCAAGCGAGAACACTGGAACTGAAAATGGCGGCTGTCATACAAGTAACCAGAAGGGAAAAGCCCAAATATGAATATCACCTACCTCCTTTTGATAAAAGAGTGATACAGAAGCTGCTTTAGATAATCTGAACTGGAAAAATAAACGGAAACCTCTAAACTACATATCGGGTTACAATAAGCCGTGCATTTAATGAGTCAAATCTCAGCAAATATCAGGTAACCTGAATATGTAAGCGAGCCTTTACCGAAAGCACAGTTACAGAATCCAGGCCTGGTAAAAAGGTGGCCCTGCACATCTGCCGGTCAATGTGTCACGGATTCAGGATATTGGCTTAACTAAGTCTCCACTCTTTTATTGCAGGATCATTATTTCTTGCACATGCAGTGCAGGGTCCAGAATTGGTCTGACCAGTTAGTTAAAATGTGTTTTTCCCTTGACATCGTTTCAGAAACTGGTGATTATGCGACTGTAGTGTATAAATTATAAATTATAAAATACACAGGAGGTAGGCAAATGAAA
>NODE-934-length-10145-cov-3.56977_pt1 | contig 10145 bp, 10 predicted proteins | sample MGYA00139097_ERZ477577 | MGnify/ENA metagenome assembly ERZ477577 | reverse complement strand
GTTAGGATCAGGGTGACCTCCACCAAAGTCAGTGAGTGGTGTAGTGAGATTGTAAAATAGAGATATTAGCAATAAACGCTATTTGTTCCTACCCTTAAATCATAGGTATCACATTAAATCATGGCTATCATCAGTATCCCTAGCAGCCCATTCGACGATCAAAAACCAGGTACGTCTGGTTTAAGAAAAAAAGTAACTATATTTCAACAAGAGCACTATCTCGAAAATTTTGTTCAATCAACATTCAACTCATTAGGGGATATCACTGGTAAAACACTGGTTGTTGGTGGTGATGGACGTTTTCACAATGAACATGCAGTCCAAGTCATTCTTAAAATGGCATCTGCCAATGGCTTTGCACGCGTTATTGTTGGCCAAAATGGTTTATTATCAACGCCAGCAGCATCAGTAGTTATAAGAAAAAATAACGCTTTCGGCGGTATTATCTTATCAGCAAGCCATAACCCCGCAGGACCAAACGGTGATTTTGGCATTAAATACAATATTGGAAATGGTGGCCCTGCTCCTGAAAATATTACAAGTAGTATTTTTAGTAATACTCAGACAATATCAAGCTACCTAACACTTGATGAGGCTGATATTAATCTTAACAATATAGGAACTCAGCAATTAGGAAAAATGGTTGTTGATATCATTGATTCTGTGAGCGACTATGCTGAATTAATGGCTGAGCTATTTGATTTCGATGCAATTAGTACACTTTTAGCAGACTCTTCTTTCAATATGTGCTTTGACGCCATGCATGCTATTACAGGCCCTTATGCAAAAGAAATCTTAGAAAATCAACTAGGCGCTAAACCAGGTACTGTTATAAATGGTACACCACTCACTGACTTTGGTGGAGGTCACCCTGATCCTAACCTCACTTATGCTAAAGAGCTCGTAGATGTGATGTTTGCTGATAATGCGCCTACCCTCGGTGCTGCATCAGATGGTGACGGCGATCGTAATATGATACTTGGCGATAATTTCTTCGTTACGCCATCTGATAGCCTCGCTATTATGGCTGCCAATGCTAATTGTATACCAGCCTATAAAAATGGCCTATCCGGTATAGCTCGCTCAATGCCTACCAGTCAAGCACCTGACCGTGTAGCAGAAAAATTAGGTATTGAATGTCACGAGACACCAACAGGTTGGAAATTCTTTGGTAACTTACTTGATGCTGAACGTGCCACACTATGTGGTGAAGAAAGCTTTGGTTCAGGTTCAAATCACATTCGTGAGAAAGATGGATTATGGGCTGTTCTATACTGGCTAAATATCCTAGCTGTTCGTGAGCAGTCTATTGCGGATATTGTTATGCAACATTGGCAAGAATATGGCCGAAATTACTATACTCGCCATGATTACGAAGCTATCCCAAGTGATATAGCGAAGCAACTCATGACTGAGCTCGAACAAAAGCTGCCTGAACTTGTTGGCCTGACTTTGGCAGATAGAACTGTAAAATATTCTGATAATTTCAGTTACTTAGATCCTGTTGATCATAGTGTTTCTAAAAATCAAGGATTACGAATTGGTTTTGAAGATGGTTCACGTATCATCTTTAGACTTTCAGGGACAGGTACAGAAGGCGCTACACTTAGAGTCTATATTGAAGCCTATGAGTCCGATCCCGACATGCTAGGACAGAATACACAGCAAGCATTATCTAAACTTATAAACTTAGCTGATAATTTAGCAGGAATTACAACCCTCACTGGTCGTACAGAACCAACCGTGATTACTTAAGGCACCAGCATGCAACAACTTATTTTAGGATCAAGCTCCCCCTTTAGGGCTGAGCTATTAACCAAACTTGGCTTGGAGTTTATTACTGCATCCCCAGATATTAACGAAGATGGTTTAGAGGGTGAACAAGCAATTCAACTCGTTCAACGCTTAGCGGAACAAAAAGCTCGTAAAATTGCAGAGGCTCACCCAAATGCATTGATTATTGGTTCAGATCAAGTCGCTGTATTAGATGGGCAAATATTAGGTAAGCCGGGAAATCACCAAAATGCTATGAAACAATTAAGCGCGGCTTCGGGTAAAGCAGTGAATTTTTTGACTGGATTAGCACTTTACAATAGTCAAACGAAAAGAATGCAGTCTCTAGTCGAACCGTTTGAAGTAAGCTTCAAACAGCTGTCTGAACAACAAATAGACTTTTATTTAAAACAAGAACAGCCGTATCAATGTGCTGGTAGTTTTAAATCAGAAGGTTTTGGAATTAGTTTGTTTTCGAAATTAAATGGTGATGACCCCAATAGCTTAATTGGTTTACCACTAATTCGTTTGGTTGATATGCTGAACGTCGAAGGTATTGACGTCTTAAGCCAAAGCTAGCATGAATTGGGAGCGACTATAGACTAGCCACTCCCACTCATTTATTTACGGTGTAACAACTTCAGCTGGTGCTACTGGTGAAGTATTAGCTGCAGCCGCTGCTTGGCCAGCTAATGACTGCATTACATTTGACATCAATTTACGTGCAGCACGTTGACGCATGGTTTTAACCATCCCTTCACGCAAATCTTGATTTACATTATTTGTTTCTAAAACAAGTTTTAGATCATCAAGATGAGGCTCACACGCTGTTAAAGTTTTGTCAGCAACACTTTCAGCTCGCACACCTTGTTGGTGATATTCAAGTCTATTTTGCATCATACATTTATTGTATTCCATGATTGCGCCATACATTTCCTCTTGCGCTTTTTCAGACATATCTGCAGGCGTTATCATGGAAATAGTTTGTTCTACGGCTGGGGCTTCTTCAATGACATCAGCTGTATCAACTATTTCATCTTTAGTCTGCTCAGTTTGCACAGTTTCAATTTCTGATGGTTGATTAATGATGGTATAACCTGCAATCGCAACAATTACGAGCAAGACAATAAATACAAGGCTCTTCATTTTCTCTCCTAAATTATAGTAATAATTTGCAAGGTAGATAATGTATCATCAACTCCCATATGCAAAGAAGAATACTATACACGTTCAAAACATACTTCGGCATAGTTTGATTTAAAAGTGTTATAAAAATATCAATTCAATATTAAATATCAAGTACTTAAAGCAGGTTTAAAATCTAAAATGTTAAATAAAAACATAGCCATCAATAGACTAGAACAGATTGAAAGCTGGCTCAAAGCTCAGTTTCCTTCAACATTATTTACATTTGAACCCGCTTCTAGTGACGCTAGTTTTCGCCGCTATTTTCGAATTACAGTCGAAAATAAAAGCTATATCTTGATGGATGCTCCCCCAGAGAAAGAAGATACAACGTCATTTATTACCATCGGGACCTTCTTATATCAACAAGGTATTAACGTGCCCGAGATTGTTTCTCAAGATGCTGAGCAAGGCTTTTTATTACTGACAGACTTTGGCTGTCAGGCTTATCTAGATATGCTAAACCTACAATCGGTTGATAGACTTTATCATTTAGCTATTGATAGCCTTATTGAAATTCAGTCAATCGACCCAAAAGCACTTTCTTTACCGTCCTACGATAAATCGCTACTACAACAAGAGATGGACTTATTTCCGCAATGGTATTTAGGCGAGCATATGGCAATAACTGCCCCAGACTTTTTACAAAAAACATTTGATCTGCTGGTAAGCAATGCCCTAGTACAGCCACAGGTTCTTGTTCACCGTGACTATCATTCTAGAAACTTGATGAATACAGCTGAGAATTCGCCTGGTATTATTGATTTCCAAGATGCTGTAGTCGGACCAGTCACTTATGATTTAGTATCATTACTTCGAGATTGTTATATCGAATGGCCTGAAGAGAAACTCACCGAATGGCTTCAATATTATCTTCACCATGCTCAACAAAAAGGAATATTGAACAATAGTATATCCATAAAAGAATTTACCCGTTGGTTCGATCTCATGGGGCTACAACGACATATCAAAGTATTAGGAATATTTTGTCGTCTCAACTATCGTGATAATAAAGCGAACTATATTGATGACTTACCGCTAACCTTAAAATATGTGCAGCATGTCAGTGCTAAATACCCAGAGTTTTCTGATCTCAATGACTTTCTAACACAGCAATCACTTACTGGTAAGGTACAATGAAAGCAATCATACTTTCAGCTGGTCGAGGTGAACGACTACGACCTTTAACAGATCACACTCCCAAGCCATTGTTAAAAGCGGGGAATCAACGTTTAATTGAGTACACAATTTACTCATTAGTGAAAGCTGGTTTTACTGATATTATTATTAACACTGCTCATTTAAATGAGCAGTTTCCTGAAGCTCTAGGTGATGGAAAACGCTATGGTGCGACGATTCAATACACTGTTGAACAATCAGGCGGCCTAGAAACAGCAGGTGGAATTATTAATGCATTACCACTGCTCGGTGATGAACCATTTTTAGTCGTTAATGGTGATATTTGGACTGACTTCCCATTCGAGCAACTTAATTCATTTAAATTGAATCACTCGACTTTGGGACATCTTATCTTTGTACAAAACCCTAAACACAATCCAGACGGTGACTTTTCTCTATCATCAGGACTTGTGACAGATAATGGCCGAGAAAAGGTCACCTATAGCGGCATAGCTATCTATCACCCTAAACTATTCTTATCCTATGGCGTGCAGCGACTGGCATTAAAGCCCATTCTTATTGAAGCCATAAATAAGCAGCAACTTTCAGGCGAGCTATATCATGGAAAATGGTCTGATATAGGTACTGCTGAACGCCTAGCTGAATTAGCGATGGAGCTTAGAAATTAGGCTTGGCTATTTAGGTATAAGAACTCTAATAATGCTTTTTGAGCATGTAAACGATTTTCAGCTTCTTGCCAAACTACACTGTCAGTTGCATCCATAACTTCAGCTGAGACTTCTTCACCACGGTGTGCAGGTAAGCAATGCATGAATAAAGCATCATCATTAGCATTATCCATAAGCTCACGAGTCACCTGAAAATTAGCAAAAGCAACTTCACGTTTCTTCTGCTCTTCTTCCTGCCCCATACTCGCCCAAACATCTGTCACAACTAAATCTGAATTATGAACAGCTTCAATCGGATCATTAAAAAGCATAATCTCTGCATCAGCTTCAGCAACAATATCTGCTCTTGGCTCATAACCTTCAGGTGTTGCAACCTTTAACTTGAAACCAAACCGATCAGCCGCATTGATATAAGAATGACACATATTATTGCCATCACCGATCCATGTTACTGTTTTGCCTTCAATAGAGCCTCGTTGTTCCACGTATGTTTGAATATCAGCTAGTAACTGGCATGGATGATAATCATCGGTAAGCGCATTGATAACAGGCACAGATGAATAGTCAGCAAAGCGTTCTACCATATTATGATCAAAGGTACGAATCATGACTAGATCAACCATACTAGAGATCACTCGAGCTGAGTCTTCAATCGGCTCGCCACGACCTAATTGACTATCATTTGGCGATAAGAAAATAGACCCACCGCCAAATTGAGTCATACCAGATTCAAATGAAACACGAGTACGCGTAGATGATTTGTCAAAAATCATAGCAAGTACTTTATTTTTCAGAGGCTCATAAACATGACCCGCTTTATGTTGCTGTTTCAACTCAATAGCACGATCAATTAGTTTTGTTAGCTCATCTGAACTGAAATCTTTTAATGTTAAAAAATGTCTCATTACTACTCACTCTTTGCAGCTTGTGAATTTAGAAATTCAATGACTAAATCACTCACCTTTTTCACTATTTCATTGGCTTCATCATCACTAATTACTAATGGTGGAAGCAACCTAATAACACTTTCTGCCGTGACATTAATTAAAATGCCTTGCTCTAATGCTTTTTGAACTAGAGGCCCACAAGGTACATTAAGCTCAATTCCGAACATAAAACCTTTCGCTCTAATCGATTTAACCCCTTCTTGCTCAGCTAATGTATCGTTAAAACCAGCTATGATTTTATCTGATAGCGACTTAACATTATCCATAATAGATTCTGATTCGATTGTATCTAAAACAGTCAGAGCAGCACGACAAGCTAAAGGGTTTCCGCCAAATGTTGAGCCATGGTTACCTGCTTGTAAAACACCAACCGCAGGGCCAGCAACCAAGCAGGCACCAATTGGCATACCATTTCCTAAACCTTTAGCAAGCATCATGACATCAGGTAATAGATGTTCTGTTTGTTGAAATGCAAACCAGCTGCCAGTACGACCAATACCCGTTTGAACTTCATCTAACATCATGAGCAACTGACGCTGGGTACATAAATCACGAACACTAGCAAGGTAGTCTTCATCAGGAATTTTTACGCCCCCCTCACCTTGAATTGGTTCAAGCATAACTGCTACCGCTTCAGGCCAATGGCTAATCGCCATTCTGAGAGCATCGAGATCATTGTATGGAACACGAACGAATCCAGATACAAGCGGTTCAAAACCTGCATGCACTTTGGGATTACCTGTTGCAGTTAATGTAGCCATGGTACGACCGTGGAAACTACCATCCATAACTATGACAACAGGTTTATCGATACCTCTATCATGCCCATATTTTCGGGCTAGTTTGATAGCAGCTTCATTAGCCTCAGCGCCTGAATTGCAGAAAAAGACCTGCTCCATACCTGAGATGTTAGCTAATTTATCTGCTAATTCAATTTGTAATGGGATCTGATAGATATTTGATGTATGTACAAGACGAGCGGCTTGATCTGCTATTGCTTCTGCCACGGCTGGATGTGCATGTCCTAAGTTACATACTGCGATACCACTTAGGGCATCTAAGTACTTATTATTTTCCGCATCCCTTAACCACGCACCTTTGCCTTCAGTAAAAGCAATATCAAGTCGTCCATAGGTCGGCATGACTGAATTTGTCATGTTGTTACTCCGTTATATTTCCACACCACTTTCAATAATAAGCGGCCCAAAACGAAAAATGGCAGTTTCAAATGAAACTGCCATAAATCAAATAACGGATTATTTTATAACGTTATGCATTGCTAAGCAAAACTTGCTTAGCAATCATGCAACTTATGCTGCAAAGTTAGCAGCAACGAAGTCCCAGTTAACTAATCCCCAGAATGCTTCAACGTATTTTGGACGTGCATTGCGGAAATCAATGTAGTATGCATGTTCCCATACATCACATGTTAATAATGGAGTTTGTCCTGATGTTAGTGGGCATGCGGCATTGCTAGTATTAACAATTTCCAAACTACCGTCAGCATTCTTAACTAACCATGTCCAACCAGCACCAAAATTAGTTGCAGCTGATGTTGAGAATTTAGCTTTGAACTCATCAAAAGAACCAAATGCAGCATCAATAGCAGTAGCTAAATCACCAGAAACAGCATCTTTACCACTCGGCGTTAAACCATTCCAGTAGAATGTGTGGTTCCAAATTTGCGCAGCATTATTAAAAATACCGCCGCTAGACTTCATGATAATTTCTTCTAATGACAAGCCTTCAAACTCAGTACCAGGTACTAAATTGTTCAAGTTAGTCACATAAGTTTGATGATGTTTACCATAGTGAAAGCTAATTGTTTCAGCTGAAATTGTTGGTTCTAAAGCGTCATCAGCAAATGGTAGTGGTGGCAATTCAAAAGCCATGGTGGAATCTCCTAAAAAAGTAATAACCAAGTATTTAACTAGGTTTAGTCTAAGCGAGCACTAGTTTCAAAGCAAGTGCCAATACTGAAAATTTTATTTCTCCGAGAAAAGCGAGAGTAAATCTAAGTCAAGCCCCATCAGAACGGCATCTTCTCGACCATCTTTTGCGGGATAATACCCTTTTCTAATGGACATTTCATTGAAACCAGCTCGCATATATAAGTTTTGTGCCCTTTTATTTGAGCTACGTACCTCAAGAACAATAAGAACAGATGAGACAGTGTTCGCATAATTAATCACATGCTCAAGTATTTGCCGACCAAATCCATTTCCTTGAGCATTAGGTGCAACACAAATATTCAATAGATGTGCTTCATCAACCACTTTCTGAACAATAGTAAAAGCATATATCTGTTGAGCATCATTGAGAAAAACCCATGCTTTATGATTTGCTTTTAAACTATCTTCAAAGTTTTTTACTGACCAAGGAAACTCAGTAGCTGACTGTTCCAGTTTTGCAACAGCCGCAATATCACTGTATTGCATGTCTCTTAAATTCAACATGCCAATAGCTCGTGTTTAACAAGTCTTAAATGCTTCCATACTTCAGCTTTGAGAAGAGGTTTGCTTATTATCGATGGTAAACTATGGCTGATAAGTAATGAAAAATCTTTAAGAACGACGATTTCACCTTTATTCACATTCTGTTCATTCACTTTTTCTATCACTTGTTCACCAAGGGAAAAAATGAACTTTTTTGAAAGGTTCAGTTGTTGAACATGCTCAAAGTGCTTGGGATTGATGACGACAAAATCAGCTGCAGTTAAGCCAATAGCGAATAACATCGCATTCAAAAGCGTATTAGTTTGCTCGTCCAACTGAGATTCTACCATCACCCAACAATTACATTGTGATAATTGATCTATTAACTCTCCAGACAACTCATCTACTCTATCTGAATCATTTGAAATTGTTGAGCGAAACTCCCAAACAGGAACTCCCATTGTCTTCAATGAGGATAATTGTCTAGGAGATAAATCCATTAAACTTGTGGATGCTCACGTTCTACAGGCATTAAAATTTTATTTAATGCGTTGATATAAGCTTTCGCTGAAGCAATCACAATATCAGTATCTGCACCTTGACCACTGACAATTCGCCCGCCTTTTTCTAAGCGAATATTAACCTCACCTTGAGAGTCAGTGCCACTAGTGATATTTTTCACCGAATATAGCTGTAATTCTGTCTCGCTATGAACTATATCTTCAATAGCTCGGAAAGCAGCATCTACAGGACCACTACCGGCCTTTTCAACTTGTCTCTCTGTATCATCAACAGATAAAGAAACAGATGCAATGGGGGTTTCCCCAGTCTCGCTACATACTTTTAATGAAATCAAACGTACACGTTCATTTTCTAATGTTAATGTATCACTGATAAGTGCCTGTAAGTCTTCATCGAAGATTTCATGCTTTTTATCTGCAAGCTCTTTGAAACGGCGAAATGCTGAATTTAAATCAGTTTCATTCTCAAATTCAATATCTAATTCTTCTAGACGAGTTTTAAATGCATTACGGCCAGAATGCTTGCCCAATACCATACGGTTGGTGTTCCATCCAACATCTTCAGCACGCATAATTTCGTAGGTTTCACGATTTTTTAATACACCATCTTGATGGATGCCTGACTCGTGAGCGAAGGCATTAGCACCAACAATTGCTTTATTAGGTTGAACAGCAAATCCTGTAATACCAGACACTAAGCGTGAAGCCGCTAATATTTGTGTTGCATCAATATTAGTATCACAACTGAACATATCTTGACGGGTACGCACAGCCATCACGACTTCTTCAATCGCAGCATTACCCGCACGCTCACCTAAGCCATTGATTGTACATTCAACCTGACGGGCACCATTTAATACTGCTGATAGAGAATTAGCTACTGCTAGACCTAAATCATTGTGACAATGAACAGAGAATATAGCTTTATCAGAGTTAGGGATATTTTCACGCAAGTTGTATATAAGCTGTCCAAACTGGTGCGGCAAGTTATAACCAACGGTATCTGGAATATTTAATGTAGTCGCACCGGCATCAATAACAGCTTCTAAAATTCGGTAGAGAAACTCTGGTTCACTACGACCAGCATCTTCAGGTGAAAATTCAACATCATCTGTATAACGACGAGCTCGTTGGACAGCCTTAACTGCATTTTCGATAACTTGATCGGGTTCCATACGAAGTTTCATTTTCATATGAATTGGCGAAGTAGCAATAAATGTATGAATACGTGAAGCGTTAGCATCTTTTAATGCTTCACCGGCACGATCAATATCATTATCTAACGCACGTGCTAAACCACAAATCCGACTGTCTTTAACAGCGTTAGCAACCGCTTGTACTGATTCAAAGTCACCCATACTTGCGATGGGAAAACCCGCCTCAATAACATCAACCCGCATTCGTTCTAATGACTTTGCGATTCGAACTTTTTCATCCTTGGTCATTGATGCACCAGGGCTTTGTTCGCCATCTCTC
>NODE-933-length-10152-cov-5.37338_pt1 | contig 10152 bp, 8 predicted proteins | sample MGYA00139097_ERZ477577 | MGnify/ENA metagenome assembly ERZ477577 | reverse complement strand
TAGACAGAAACGAGCAACCGAGTTACACTTCCGCTTTAAAGCCTGATAGTTCAACAAGGTAGTTTGCGATACAGCCATTTTTCCTCCTTAAAAGAAAAGTAACCTGTACCTTTATTATGCATATATAATGCCTAAATTGCACTAATCTTTGCTGACGAAACCCTCTTTCAATTATCAAATATTACATTTTTTCGAATACTGTAATGCGTTAGGTTGTCCCCATCAGGAGTATTGGGTCACAATGTGTCTACCCGGCGAGCTATTAGTCTCCTGCAAGAGACTTGATTAACTACTTAATATTAGGGTATTATGTGTAAAAGCTCAGAGCTGGCACCATTACTCATTGTCTCAAAACGGCGACGATCGTCAAAAGAAAGTAATGAGAAATGGCCACAAAAATCAATCTTTGAAAAGGGCAGGGGCTATGTGGTGCCGGTTGAGAATTTTATAGAAATCGGTCCTGTTTCTTCCGGCCATTCGTGCCGCTTGAGCAACATTGCCACTGGTCATCTGCAGAAGTCGAACCAGATACCGCTGGCCGAATTCAAATCGTGCTTCATCAAACGTCTGAACCTTTTCATTTTCTTCTTTTAAGGCATTATTAATAAGATCAACTGGTATGAGATCAGAGGTAGAAAGAGCTGCCGACTGTTCCACAACATTCTGCAATTGCCGTATGTTCCCAGGCCAGGGAGCTTCTATAAGTGCAGTCAACGCATCAGGCGAGAAACCGATAATTTTACGCTCACTTTGATCGTTGATCAATTTCAGGAAATACTCTACAAGCAGGGGGATATCTTCACGACGATCCTGCAGGGGTGGAACTTCCAGTGTAACCACGTTTAAACGATAGTAGAGGTCCTCACGAAATGTTTTTTGTTCAACACTTTTCTCAAGATCCTGATGAGTAGCAGATATAATTCTCACATCGATCGAAACCGATACGGAATCACCAACAGGTCGAACCAGGCGATCCTGGAGAACACGCAATAGTTTTACCTGCAGCTGGAGAGGCATATCTCCTATTTCATCAAGAAATAAAGTTCCTTTATCGGCGGCCCGGAATAACCCTCCATATGCCCTGTCTGCGCCAGAAAAAGACCCCTTGGCATGACCGAAGAGCTCGGATTCCAAAAGTGCCTCAGGGATAGCGCTGCAGTTTACCGCGATAAAAGGCTTATCATATCGATCTCCTGCACGATGCAAAGCCTGGGCGAGCAATTCCTTTCCGGTACCACTCTGGCCCCTGAGCAGGATGCTTGAGTTACTGCGGGAGACAAGTCTTATCTTGTCAAGCAGTTGCTCCATAATTGCACTACGCGAGATAATATTATTCCGCCACTCGGCAGTATTCTCATCTCGTCCGGAAACAGATGCGACCCTGAGCGCACGTTTGATTTCCTCCAGGAATATCTTACCGTCGATCGGTTTCGTAAGAAATGAGAAGACCCCCTTCTTTGTCGCTTCAACGGCTTCAGGGATTGAGCCATGTGCGGTAATTATTAAAACTGGAATCGAGGTATTAACCTTGCGGATCGCTTCATAAAGGGCCAGACCATCCATTTTACCCATACGCAAATCAGTAACAACGAGCTGCGGTCCGGAAGCGGTGAAAGCGGCCATGGCCTCTTCGCCACATTGTGCTGTTATTACGTTATATCCGGCACTCTCGAGACGAAGCGTCCACAAGCTCAGCAGGTCTTCTTCATCATCTACAAGTAATATGGTTGGTTTTATCATTTGGTTAATTTGCTGTTTTATTTGGTTGAAGTAAAAGTTCAACTTCTTTCAATTTCTGTACCTGTTGCTCTAGGTCCTCTACTTTTTCTGCCTGCTTTGCTGTTGCCTGCTTTTCTAGAATTAATTTTAGTTCATAAATATTTATTCTGTCTTCGTACGCTGAGATGACTGCTTTCTTATCATTCGCCTCATCCACAAGCATCTGCTGGTATTCTGCGATCTCTTCCGCAACGCTCACCTTTTGCTCAAGAAGCTTTTTAAAACCCCGGACAGCACCTCTCAAATCGTCTCTTGCAGCAAGAACCAGTAAAAGAACATTAATTGTTTCTTTCATCTGTTCTACGGTAGCGTGCTCTGACAACGACAAACAGACAAGCTCTCCCCAGTTAGCCTCTTCAGGATTATTCTCGACCTGTTCAAATGACTCACGATGCATTTGTTCGAGTATATCACCTGACGGGAAGTCTCCTTCAGCAACACAATAAATCGTTGTCTCAAGAGGTTTCATTGCATAGACAGTAATCGGGTTGAGGTGGAGCTCATCAAAGTGAAGTTTACCCTGCTCCAGGTGGCAACCGCCCAAAAACAATGTCAGCACGGGGAGCCAGGCCAATAATGATCTAACAGACACGCTCATAGTTTATCCTCATTTTTCTTTGTCTCCCTGCTTATCGGCAGCGTTACACCAAAACGTGCACCAGGTTCGCCCGGATTTAAAAGGCTGAGTGTTCCATGATGATGTTTTACATATTCTTTGACAATAGCCAAACCAAGACCACTGCCCTTAACCACCGAGTGAGCTGTCGTCTCGACCTGGTAGAACGGCTGAAATACTTTATCCTGCTCTTCTTTATCTATTCCTGGCCCGGAATCGAATATGATACAGGCCACGCTCTTTTTATCAGCGGTCAGGCGACAACCAACCGTTCCTCCTGAAGGGCTGAATTTAACCGCATTTGAGAACAGGTTTTCAAAAATTGTCTCTATCTGCTTACAATCACCATAAACGGTCGCTTCTTGAAGCTTCAGGTCAAGCTGTATTTCACGTCCGATCATTTTTGCCGTTTGTGCCTGAGCGACCTTTTCCAGCAACGCTTTTAAATCTACAGGCGATACATCAAGTGACTTCTGTCCTGCCTGTGCCATATTGTAGTCGATAATATTCTCAATAAGCCCCTGCACCAGTATTCTGTTGTTAACCAGTATTAATGAGGCCTCAAGTTTCTTATCATTAAGGTCGCCGACAAGTTCCTCACTCAGCAGGGCCGCCCCTTCTCGGATAGAGGCAAGCGGCGTTTTTAATTCGTGAGAAATATGTGCTAAGAACTTTGATTTTTCCTGCTCCAGTGCATCAAGCCGTTTCCTGAGCCAGTCGAGCTTTTCACCGACGGCCTCAACATCAAGTGGACCACTCACAAGCACCGGCGTCTTGAAATCTCCTTTCCCCAATCTTTCGACACTTTTATTCAACTGCCGGACCGGCCAGGACAGCAGGAAGGCCATAATTGCAATCATGAAGATCGTGGCCAGAATAAATGTTATTGTCTGTGAAACGAGTGCATGCTGAGCCTCTGCCGTGGTCGTTTTGAGACCATCCACCTGTGACTCAACCATTTCCTGGATTCCAGCCCGAATCTGCAGTGCCTGATCGTGTTGGTTGCTGAATGATTCTATGGCTGATTTGATATCAGTCAAGGTATCATCTTCAGCGGGTTTGCTTAAAGACTCTATTATAAGGGTTCTGAGCAGGTTTCTGGAACTGCGCATTTCTTCGATATCTTTTCTAACGATGTATTCAAGTGGAAGACTCAGTAATTCGAATAGTAATGAGTCGATCTGATTATGATATGTTTGCGCCTGTTTAAGATATTGAGTTTCAGCAGTAATTGAAAACAGCCGGAGTGTTCTTTCTTCATTGCGCAGATATTCAGATAAAATCTCACTGTCACGTGTGCCGCTGACCGAATGATCAACCACTTCAAGACCGGTTCCAGTCACCTCTTCAATATAACTAAGCGTAGTCCAAAGACCAACCCCAAGGGGCACAGAGACCGCGACAAAGCCGAGTAAAACGAGGTTCAAGAATGTTCGAGGGCGAAGTATTTTCATAGTGCTGTTTTACCGGAACTCAGTCACTGCTAAACGATATCATTGGTTTAAGACATATTATAACCTGATGTCGAACCATTTTGTCTGTTTTTCTCTGAAGGAATCTTTTATCCATCTAAATTTAGTGAAGCATGTCCTTGATTGCATGGGCAAGTCGAACAATACCTTCTCTTGCAAGGGATTCATCTACACAAGAAAAATTCAGTCTGAACGTAGATGTTCTTTGAGCAGTCGTATAGAAAGGGTCACCTGGAACAAATACTACTTCCTTTTTAACAGCCAACTCGAACAGCTCCATCGCACTCAGCTGTTTTGGAAGGGTTCCCCAGAGGAACATCCCCCCTTCAGGCCGGGTACAGGTGACTTCCTCCGGAAAGTTTGCGTCAATAGCATTAAGCATGGCGCGGCACTGTCTTCCGTAGACATTATTTATTGTTTTCACATGATCATCCAGGTCATTGTCCTGCAAAAATCGATGGATGATATATTGGGTAAAGTTGCACGTGTGCAGATCAGCTGCCTGTTTGGCAATAAGCAATTTATCAAAAATAGCATCAGGGGCGACAACCCATCCGAGACGGAAGCCAGGCACGACAACCTTGGAGAATGAACCGAGCAGGAGTGTCTGATCAGGAAGATGGTGATAAAATGAAGATGCCGGTTTACCACTGAAGCGAAGGGCGCCATAGGGATCATCCTCAACAAGCAACAAAGGTTTTCCGGAAACGATCTCTGCTATATCTTTCCTGTTTTGCTCAGAATAGGTAATTCCCGAGGGATTCTGAAAATTGGGAACCGTATACATCAGTTTCGGTGACCCTTTTTTACAATAATCGGCCAGTTGCTGACAGTCCATGCCTGTGTCCGATACCGCGACCGCCATATATTCTGGTCGATAAAAGGTCAGCGCCTGAATGGCTCCAAGATAACCAGGTTCTTCGATAACCACCTGGTCTCCGTCGTTTATGGTAATCTTTGCAATCAGGTCCAGTGCCTGCTGACTGCCATTAGTAATAAGGATATTCTCAGCGCTGACCCTGATATTCTGCTCTTTTAAATATCGCTCTGCTATGAAGCGACGCAACTCGATAAGCCCTTCTGAATTGCTGTATTGCAGACAGCCGGCCCCCTGCTTTTCAAAAACGGTGTTGGCAGCCTGCCGAAGTTTGTCGACAGGAAAGAATTCACGATTCGGTAAGCCGCCGGCGAAAGAAATCACATCCGGGTCAAGTGATGCTTTCAGTATTTCACGTATAAATGAACGTGGTACATCGTGAATCCTATCTGAAAAAATAGCCTTCATAAAAAAAATCACCTGTCTATATTTATACGCAAATAGTCAGGACGTCTGTTGTCGAAATAAAATCTTAGAATCGTCTCTGGAAGAACAAGGCAAGTAAAAAAAAAGAACGTCCCTGATCCTTATTAGCCCTTCGATACACTTCAGGATTGAGTATCAGATCGTTCTGCTATTTTACTCAAACGATTCTTCTCGCCAGCCGCTTTTATTATTCTGAACAGTTCCCGATAATGCGTCTTACTCCGGTTGCGAGCATACTGATGAGCAGACCTTCTCAGCTCATTCTCATCGATATCGGGAAAGCGGGTTACAACATAATCAATTGCATTGCTTTGCCAGTCCAATTCCCATTTCTCCTGAAATTTGCGGCAATCATCATAGGCGAGCAAGGCGTCGTCAACAATACTGTCGCGTAATCTCTCAGCTTCATGCTGAAATTGATTCTCCCTCAGTTTAGAGCCCTTTTTCTCCTGGAGAAAACGAAGTATCTCAACGAGATCTTCATTTTTCAAGATTTTTGCAATATATTTTATCTGGCGTTTTTTTGCACCTGCCTTGGTTTGTCTGCAAAGAACAATTTCATCTTTCAACTCATCACTTCCTGGCAGACGCCTGAGGTCCAGATCGCTTAATTCAGATAATTCTTTTGCAGCGGATTCAAGGTGCTTAAACTGTCTTTTCTGCTCTGACCTGCTTATCCTCTCTTCCATGATGGATTCATCTCCCTTTTATGAATCAGCATTGTTGGTAAGCCTCACCAGGGAAGGCCTGTATTGATCGGGAGGTTCATAGCCAAGAAGTATACAGATCGTAGCAGCCACATTGGTTAAGCCGATATCGGTAAGTTCATTGAACAGAAACGCATTTGTGTCGCCGAACAGTTTTATAATAAATGGGACCGGGTTCCTGGTATGGGCGACCATCGGAACACGCTGACCATTTTTTTCATTCCACATGCAATCCGCATTTCCATGATCAGCTGTTACAACCAGTGTACCACCATGTTTTTGAAGGGCCCTTGCTAACCGGCCAAGACAGAGATCAACGGTTTCAACTGCAATTCGCACCGCTTCTGGATTACCGGTATGACCGACCATATCACCATTGGGGTAATTGATTCTGATGAAATCATAGGCGCCTGAATTAATCGCAGCGATGGCCTGGTCAGTAATCTCGGCCGCCTTCATCCAGGGACGCTGGTCAAACGTCACTCTGTCTGACAAAATTTCAACATATTTCTCAAGAGACTCATCTACATAGCCTGATTTATTGCCGTTCCAAAAATAGGTGACATGCCCGAACTTCTGTGTTTCAGAGACAACAAAAGAACGAACACCTGCTTGACATAAGTATTCGCTCAAGGTGTCCGAAATCTGTGGTGGTTCAACCAGGTAATTCTGAGGAATAAGAGCATCCCCGTCATATTGCATCATTCCAGCAAAGAAAACATCTGGTTGAAACTGTCTATCGAAGTAATCGAAATCCTTTTCTTCAAATGCACGAGAAATTTCGATCGCACGATCCCCACGAAAATTGAAGAGGACCACAGCGTCCCCATCCAGAATTTTTCCGACAGGGCCTTTCTCATCCACGATAACAAATGAATCCATGTACTGGTCTGTAATATCCGGATCCTCTTCGTAATACGTGCTGATTGCCTCAGTTGCCGATGGAACGGGCCTGCCTATTCCGAGTACATGCGCCATCCAGCCTTTTTTTACTATGTCCCAGTCGGCTTCATATCGGTCCATAGTCGTAACCATCCTCCCCCCACCTGATCCAATTCTATAATCATTGCCCTGTTGGAAATACTCACTACATTTTTCTTCAAGTGGCCTGAAATAACTAAGAGCACTGCGGGCGCCGACATCACGACCGTCGAGCAGTCCATGGATACGAACCCTATCAATGTTATTCTGACTGCACGCCTGCAACAGAGCATAGAGATGATCAATATGTGAGTGAACATTACCGTCTGAGACGAGGCCTATAAGATGCAAGGTTCCCCCTCTGGTACACTGATCTTTTATCTGCTTCCAGCTATTCCCTTGAAAAATCAGTCCGCTTTCAAAAGCTTCGTTCACCAGTTTTGCACCCTGGGGAAAGATACGACCGGAACCAAGTGCGTTATGACCAACCTCGGAGTTTCCCATATCCTCATCAGAAGGCAGCCCGACAGCGGTTCCATGTGCTTTAAGCTCAGTGTACAAAGGTTCCTTGAATAAACGATCGAGAACAGGTGTGTGCGCTACAAATACGCCATCTCTTTCATCCCTGCTGCCGAGACCGACACCGTCAAGAATAACGGTTACAACGGGTCCGTTACTGGCTTTAAACCCATTCAACTTTTGAAGTATGTTCGTTGTCATAATATTTCCTTCAGGGATACACCCTGTTTTTTATTCTTAACAATACCTTTGCCTTTGATTCCAGATTCTTTTAATATGGATGATTGGCCTTCAAAGGATAATTGAACTTTATAGCATTACCGGTTCACACGCAACTAACCTCTACAAACCAAAAAAAATGGCAACTAAAATTTCAGAAGATTCCATACCAGTCCTGCAGATGTCGATGGAATCAGCATTTATTCAGCGCTTAGTCACCGTTTTGCAATCTGGCTTTTTTCGCAATGCAGTTCAAGGACAAACCCTCTTCTCTTTTCTTTCTTCATTGCCTGGTTTTACTGAAGATTACATTTCAGACAGGCTGCAAACCATATTTTTAAATGGGGATTCCGTTGATGATGTGGACCTTGCGTTCTCAGAAGACTCTGTAATTCTGGCCCTCTCGGCAGCAATGCCCGGACTGGCCGGATCACTTTTCCGCAAGTGCAGCCCGCTGGTCTCACTCCGGAAGACTGCAGTACAAAAAGAGCTGAGTCTTTCGAAATCTCCTGTAATCGTTCAGGTGAAGCTCTTTAATGTCATTGCCGTTGAAAAAGGCAGAAACCTCTTGGCAGACGGCGTTGTTTTAAATTGTGAGGACCTTCTTTCTTTCCTCCAGCTTCGTCCGACCCTTGTCGAGGCGATGTGTGATACAACCATTAACAGCAGGCCGATCATGTCCAAGGACCTGCTCACACAGCTGGAACTGTTCCCAAAAATTCTTCTTAAATGTAAATCAAACGATGTCTAAAACCAATTCTACACGAGATATGCTTGGTCGTGAAGAACTCACTCCTGTCCATACCGCCAGGACTGTTCTTTTATCCTATCTTGAAGACATAAAACCTGAAACTGAAACAGTACCAATCGCAGACGCGCTTGGCAGAGTTACAGCAGCAGACATTACCGCCCCAGAACACCTGCCCCCCTGTGATCGTTCAACAATGGACGGATATGCTGTCATCTCATCAGACACGTTCGGTGCCAGTCAGTCCATGCCCTCATATCTTAATGTAACAGGTGAGGTTCTGATGGGCGAGGTGCCGGATATCTCCTTAACCAGTGGTAACTGTATAAGAATACCAACCGGTGGAATTCTTCCCGAAGGCGCCGATGCAGTTATGATGTTTGAGAATACGGTCCCCATCGATGATCTGATGATCGAAATTGTAAAGGATATCGGCAGTGGCACCAATGTAATTAGAAAAGGAGATGATATCGGTATCGACGATCTCGCTCTTGCCCGATACAGCCGTTTGCGCCCTCAGGATTTAGGACTTCTCGCCGGTCTCGGGATCGCAGATATTTCAGTCTTTAAGAAAATCAGAGTGGGCATAATTTCGACCGGAGATGAAATTATTGAACATACGCAACCTCTTCTGCCTGGAAAGATAAGAAATATTAACTCAATTACCATTGGATCATCGGTTCAGCAAGACGATGCCCTTGTGGTAGATTATGGTATTGTATCAGACAATGAGGGTGCCTTTTTCTCGACCGTTGAAAAAGCAGTGGAAGAAACAGATATCGTCCTTTTTTCCGGCGGAAGTTCAGTCGGGATGAGAGATCTCGGAGAACAGGCAATTGCCATGCTCGGCCCCCCCGGTGTCCTGGTGCACGGGGTAGCCCTGAAACCTGGAAAACCAATCATAATTGGATATTGCAAAAATACTCCTGTTTTTGGCTTACCGGGGCACCCCGTCTCTGCTTCTGTCTGCTTTGATCTCTTTGTAAAGCCCGTTATTCATTTTCTCTCCGGCTTGAGAGATCATGATCAGCTACCTGCCGCCACTGTCAAAGCCATTTTAAAAAGAAACATTAACTCTGCTGCTGGCCGACTGGACTTAATCCGCGTACGCTTATCTTCTGATACAGGTGAATACCATGCGTTCCCGGTACTTGGTCGATCAGGTGCTATATCATCCTTATCACGTGCCCACGGTTACTTTATCATCGACGAGGACATTCAAGGGCTTCAGGAAGGAAATTTAATCGAGGTTTATTTATACCGATGAAAAACGAATCTGTTTATATAAAAAATCAGCCACTATCGAAAGCAAAGGAGGTCTGGAAAAAGGCCCTTGCTGAATGCGGTTTTTTTTCACGCTGCCGTAGCGAAGTTATTGACGTTGACCAGTCGGTAGGGAAACTGACTGCAAGACCTGTTTTTGCTTACCACTCTTCCCCAACATATAATGCCTCAGCCATGGATGGTATTGCTGTCCACTTTCTGGATCTTACTTCAGCCAGCGAAGCAAATCCCGTATTACTCCATGCAGGAAAGTATCATCGCGTAAATACGGGAAACGCAATCCCTCAAATGTACAACGCGGTGGTCATGATAGAAGATGTCCACACCCATGATGATGGCATCGTTGAACTCATCAATCCTGCTACGCCCTGGCAGCATATTCGCACTGTGGGTGAAGACATTGTTGCCACTGAACTCATTATACCTGAGGGGCATGTCATCAGGCCCATAGACCAGGGGGCGATGCTGGCTGCAGGGATTACAGAGGTTGAGATACTTATTCCTCCGCGCGTCACCGTCATTCCCACCGGCAGCGAGTTGATCTCCCCTGGGCAGACGGTTGAACCTGGCCAGATTATTGAATT
>NODE-932-length-10161-cov-4.78666_pt1 | contig 10161 bp, 10 predicted proteins | sample MGYA00139097_ERZ477577 | MGnify/ENA metagenome assembly ERZ477577 | reverse complement strand
ATGGACTTCATGTTCCTGCGATTATGGACGGCCATCCACGTTATGTAATTCCACAAGGACAATCCTACCTATACGAGTTCGAGGTCAAGAACAGAGCTGGCACATATTGGTACCACCCGCACCCCCACGGTAGAACCGGCCCGCAGGTTTATATGGGTCTGGCAGGTCTTTTTCTTGTTTCTGATGAGGAAGAACAGGCCGTGGGTTTGCCCGATGAAGAATATGATATTCCTCTGGTGCTGCAGGACCGAATGTTTGATCCGGACAATCAGCTTGTATATACCTCAGGTCACAGGATGGAACAAATGACCGGTTTTTTAGGCGATTGGATAATGGTTAATGGTATGCCTGATTTTACCCTGCCGGTGTCAACCAGTGCTTATCGTTTGCGCCTGCTTAATGGTTCCAATTCTCGAATTTATAAATTAGCGTGGAAAGATGGCCGCCCGCTTACCATAATCGGCACAGACGGCGGCTTGTTGGAAAAGCCTGTCAATCGTCAGTATGCGTTTTTAAGCCCCGGGGAAAGGTTGGAGATCTGGGCCGATTTTAGCGATAGTCAGATCGGTTTTGAGACGTCCATAATAAGCCTTCCTTTCGACGTCGGAGGAATGGGTGGTGGAATGGGTCAGAATCTAAGCCTTCCAAACGGTGCTGGCTTTTCTGTATTTAAAATTAAAGTTGCGAAAAATGAAATAAAACAACAAGCGCTACCGGAGGAGCTTTCTGAAATTGTGCCACTCCAACAAGATGAAGCCGTAAATTTTAATAATCCCAAGCAATTTTATCTCACAATGCGGCATATGCAATGGTCTATCAATGGTCGGGTTTTTCAAATGGAAGACGTGGCCGATGACGAAATCGTTCAATTAGGCTCAAAGGAAATTTGGGAATTCAACAACACCGGTGGCGGAATGATGGGCATGATGAATATGCCACATCCTATCCATCTGCATGGTAAGCAGTTCCGTGTAATTGAACGAGCTGGAGTCATGCATGAAGGCTATGCGGATGAAGGATGGAAAGATACTGTTTTACTAATGCCCGGTGAACGGATAAGAATTTTAGTAGATTTTGATGATTATCCAGGCCTGTTCTTGTACCATTGCCACAACTTGGAACACGAGGATATGGGAATGATGCGCAACTATTTTGTCAGGGAATCGTGACATTATCAGCTCTCGCCTGCCAGTTATAATGATCTCTGTTTTTGGACTGTAAGGATTGAGCCGGTTAAGATTGGCTAACGCTACACACAAATTCTGAAAGTTTTATCTTCCGGCTATTACAGAAACAAATTCGGATAGCCGATTTTTTTCAGAGTTGCCCAGCTTTCCTGAAAGTTGGCGAATTTAGTATTACTCAATCTAACCTATAATATCCTCGGACTTTTCCCCAGATTTGATACACGATTTACAAAATTTACGCGAGGAACTTTTTTATAGATTAGTTATTGTGTAATCCACAAATGGAAATAGCATAAAGCCACAAACACAAACATGCTGACTTGCCCCCCCCCTTTACGCTCCACCTCTAGCAGTCTGAATTGATTGCAATTGCACTCAGCTTCCTCTATCTTTCCCATTTCTTTCGCGCAATAGGCTCAATAATAGATGTCTACCATCATAAATATACATGATACACCCCATTGCCAATAAATGCCTTTCTGCTTACCATTAGTTATTATTAGATCTTTATTCACGGTTTAGCCTTGGAGTTGATTCTTTGTTTAAAGGTCCAATTATAATCGACTTTTTTGGTTCATATCACAATTCAAAAAAAGAATCCTCAAGAACCTAAACTAAATAAGATAAGAAAAAAAATCATGAGCATGAAAGAGGCTTACGAAAAAAAATTGAAGGCACAGTTTGATGAGTGGGGTTCTGAGATCGATAAGCTCAAGGCGAAAGCTGATAAAGCGGAAGCTGATGCGCAATCTGACTATTACAAAAAAATCGAAGAGTTGCGGACTAAGCAAGAAGTAGCTAATAAAAAATTATCTGAACTTAAAGAAGCCAGCGAGGATGCGTGGGTGGATCTCAAGGCAGGAATCGAAAGTGCATGGGACTCACTTAGCAATGCGCTAAAATCGGCGACATCAAGTTTTCAATAATCTGAATCATCGCGATCTTCTGCCAACGGTTAAACAAAAAAGTATTGGTGTTTAAGGTGCATTTTTTCGCTTAGATTTCCGGTGCTGCTGAAATTTGACTGATTTGTTTGAACTAAATTGCACCATCTGCCATACCGTCCAAAAAGAGATCAAAGCCCGCAACGAGGAATTATCAGAAAATAGAAGGATGCAATTTCGTATCGGCATCAACCTGGGAGATGTGATTCAGGAATGCTATCGGATTTATGGTGATGGTGTTAATATCGCTGCTCGTCTTGAAGGTTTGGCTGAGCCCGGAGGTGTTTGCATTTCCTAAACGGCTTTTGATCATATCGAAAGCAAGTTACTTTGGACGTAGCCTTTAACCGCTTTGAAATCGTGATCGTCCTTAGCTTTTTGAATTTTATTACACTTTTTATTGCTGGACATTTTAAGAATAAACTTAAAGAGGATGATAAGGCAAAATAAATGCCAAACCTGGCTATAGTTGAGGAGACCTTTTAAATGAGAAAACCTTTCATACGTTACCTGCTTTTGTGCATAGTCCTGACATCAAGCCAACTTTGGGCCGCACAGGAAAATCAAATCGTTCATCTTACAGTTTTTCTCAGAGAGGATGTCGTTATTAGCTTCGAAAGTAGGAGGAAGAGACTCGATATAGATAAGAGTGCTTTTGATATAATTACTTATGAAAAAGTTGGCCTCAAGTTTCGGCAGGTCAGTAAAATGGAGTGGCCCGAGATCACTAGAAGCATCTATTCTATCGATTTTATTAATTACAATCTTTCGGTCTACTCTAAAGCCAAGTTGTTGCTGAATAAGCAGGACGGCACTCAGGTAGTTATCCGCTATGGTTCACTTCACTACACGGACGGAAGCCCCGTTGACAGTATTTACTACAGCGAGTTTAACAGAATAGCGGATCGATGGACGCTATCAAAAATTCCCGTTGAGAGAATCAAAAAACTAGTATTGGGAACAAATCAGCTCATGATCAACACGAGCAACGGAAAGCTTTACCCGCCCGATTATCGATATGACCCTCATACAGGAAATCCCTTAGTAAAAACTGCCCTCAAAGAAGATTGAATTGGGCGATTACGATCTTTCACATGGCTCTTCTCGTCCATAAATTTTGATTTGACTATCAAAAGGGCCTCATTGTAGCAGGCTTAATACGTGATAATTTAAGTGCGAATACAGAATTGACCGTATTTACCAATTTATCAGAATCCTTCATAGTTGTGCCGTTTAACCGGCGCTAAGGCTCTAACGCTTTGCGTGTCCCTGGATCAATATTTATCAATACTTCTAGTCGGTTAAATAAAAAGACAAGTGATGAGGATGAGAAAAGTCGCGTTCTTAATGGTTTTTGACACACACAATTTCGATGACAAAAAGGAGATAAAAAATGAAATTTGAAAAAGCCGGTTGTTGCGTATCAATTTTTTTGTTGGTTACACTATTTGGTATTGCCCCGTTAAGCCATGCTGAAACGTCAAGTGAAAAAACATCAATAGAAGAGGTTAAGCAAGAAACACAAGATTTGATTCAGACTATTAAAGCTTACACAGCCGATCAGCGGGATGAAGCGATCCAGAAAACCAAATCGGCTTTGGAAAACCTGGACAAACGCATCGATTCCTTGGAAACACGTATCGACAACAACTGGGATAATATGAATAAGGCCGCCCGTGAAAAAGCACGTGCAAACCTCAAAGACCTTCGTAAGCAACGGATTAAAGTGGCTGAGTGGTATGGCGGTTTGAAAAGCAGTTCCGTCGATGCCTGGGAGCATATGAGAAAAGGTTTCTCAGATGCGTATGAAGCGTTTTCCGATGCTTGGGAAAAGGCTGAGAAGGAATTTGGCTCTGGCAAATAAAATCAACTGATAACTTCAGCCCAGATATCCCAGCGCGTTGTTGGTTCAATTTGAACTGAGCAATCGCATAGGTGGAGATAATTGCCTGCTTGTTGAAACCATCATGAGTTTCAGCTCTGTGTCGGTGGTCGGTAACGCCCTGCGATTGAAAGGCGTGGACATTTGATCACAGTGAATGCTGAGCCTTTAGCTCAAGGAGATGATGGGTTGCCGCCGCTCATACATTAAAGCTCGCATCAGATTGAAATGATTCTGCAGCGTCGTATGATCAACCTGGTGCGAGAACATTAAAAACATAGGAGAGAAATATGATTGACAAAACCACTTTGTGTAAAAAGATACGCGAACTTTATCCGGATATCGGTGAGTGCGGCATTGATGTAAAAGCAGAATACGACCAAAACGAAAAAGCCTGGATCGTTTATCTGAAAAAGGACAACCAGGAGCTAAAAACATATCTTGAAGATGGCGATGCCGAAAAATGCATGCTTGGAGAAGTTTGTGTGGGTTTGGGTATTGAGATTGCACAGTTGAGGGCAAATATCGAACGGATGTCCGGGGATCACCCATCAACGGAGCCATCGGTTTGTACAAAAGCACCTGAATTGGCGGAACATCAGCGCTTCAGTGATGTGGATGAACCTTGTGACGATGGTCGCTCAGGAAAGATATAGCCTAGTAAAATTTCCACTGAATAAGAAACAGGGCAACGAATTTAAAGAGTTTAACGTCAAACAGACATTTTTATTGAAAGGAGAAGAAAATGGCAAAAAGAATGGAAATTTACAAGTGTGAAGCATGCGGCAACATCGTTGAGGTGCTTCATGGCGGAGAAGGTGACCTGGTATGCTGCGGCGAGAACATGAAATTATTTGAAGAGAAAGCCACAGATGAAGGCAAGGAGAAGCATGTGCCGGTCATTGAACCGGTTGACGGCGGCATTAAGGTGAAAGTCGGGATCAATCCCCATCCCATGGAAGACAAGCATTACATTGAATGGATTGAAATCATTGACGGTGATACGTCATACCGGCACTATCTCAATCCCGGAGAGGCACCCGAAACCGTATTCCAAGCCCAAAACCCGGAAGTTACGGCGCGAGAATACTGCAATGTTCATGGACTCTGGCGATCGTGATCTCATTAAATAAAAGCAAAGGGTCCGAATCACAAAGGACCCTTACGAATTGATTTTTAAAGCTTGTTGTTGAAACGATGAGAAGGAGATACAGCCCATGAAAGACAACAGTGTGCTCAGGCAAATCGTTATTGCCATAGTATTGTTTTTGGGCGTCTTGTGGACGTTCGGCTCTGCAGCCCAAAAAGAGACGGTCTATCCGAACGCGGAATTTATTACAGACGCCCAGTGGCTAAAAGCGCACTTGAAGGATAAAGATCTGGTGATCATCGATGTTAGAACCGACAAATATTTTGATGGCAGTTTGATTCCCGGTGCGATTCGAATGATCTGGTCTGATTTTCGATTCAACGATATCGGGAAAAATTTGGCTTCCACCTTTGTGGGCATCAAACAGGCCCAGGATATTTTGGGCCACCATGGTATTACGCAAAATGATACGGTGGTGCTTTATGATTCGGTTGACAGGGACGGGGGCGCAACTGCTTCCTATATATTCTGGGTGCTGGATATTCTGGGTCATAAGAAAAAGATGATCCTCGAACGCGGAATCGATGGCTGGAAAGATGCCGGTTTCGAACTTACGACAAAACCCAGGCAACCCAAACCATTGTTATATCAAGCGACCTCAGAAAGTATTCAAAAAGAGAGACTGATCGAAGGCGACTTTGTGTACAAGCGACTGGGAGATTACTACTATCAAATCGTAGATGTGCGAACGAAGGCAGAATATCTGGGGGAAAAAGGAACCAAAGGCCTCGACGGCACCCCTTTAAAACTGGGGCATGTTCCCACTGCGGTAAACATAAATTATGAAGCGGCATGGACAGATCTCAAAACCAAACATATTAAATCCTACGCTGAACTGCAGACCCTTTACAAGGGACTCAATACCGCAAAAGGGGTCATTGTTTATTGCAATTCGGGTAGACGGAGTTCTTTTTCCTATTTTGTTCTGCGGTTGATGGGATTTGAAAATGTCTATACATATGAAAATTCATGGAAAGAGTGGGGAAACCCGGAAAATTTTTTCCCAGTGGAAACGCGCGAAAACCGGTTGTTCGGAAGCATGTTGCCCGAACCGTCAAAAAAAGGCGGATCTGTTCAGCACGTTACTAAAGGGGTAAATAGCAGCAAGCCAGCATCCGGCGGCTATGTGTCCTGCGGAGGTTGATCATGCAAAAAAAGGATATCCCACCACCCTACTGGAAATGGATTCCGGCCGCATTTGCTCTGGCTGGCATTATTCTGTTTATTTTCGCGACTTTTGGACCACCGGCTTCTTCAAGCGGTTTTGTCAGCACGTTGAAGGGTGTCATCCAGACGGTCTCACCGGCCTATGTCGAGACCAAGGAACACTACAGTATGTTGCCCGACACCGGATCCTGGGTTTTTGCTTTTGTGCTAGGCATGGCACTGGGCGGATTTTTTGCTGCCCGCACATTTAGCATACCGGTTCGAGAAATTCCTGAAATATGGGAAAAGCGCTTCGGAAAAAGCAAATTCAAACGCTATACCGCAACATTTTTTGGCGGTTTCATCATTCTTTTTGCATCCCGACTGGCAGGTGGCTGTACGCTAGGTCTTTTTATTTCAGGGTCCACACAGCTTGCCGTGAGCGGGCTTTATTTCGGGGGGTTGATTTTTGCATTTGCCATGCTAACGGCCCGAATCGTCTATGGCAGTATCGCAAAGGAGGAAAAATGACTTCTGAAATATGGTTGGGCTTGTTATCCGGGATTGCGTTTGGTTTTGTGATTCAGCGTGTGGGTGCCACGAATGCGAACAAGATGGCCCGGGCTCATTTGATGATTGACGCGGATATTCCAAGATTCATGCTCATGGCCGTGGCTATATCAGCAGTCGGCCTGTTGGGACTTCAGGCTTCAGGCGTTGGCCGCATCCTGATTATTCCCACCAGCCTGATGGCAACAGGTATTGCAGGCGCCCTGTTTGGTATCGGCTGGGGTCTTTGTGGTTATTGTCCGGGCACCATCTGGGCTGCGGCCGGAGAAGGTCGGATGGACGCCGTTTTCGCCCTGCTGGGCGGACTTGCCGGAACCGCCGCATTTGCCCATCTGCATGAAAATTTAATTCCGCTGCTATACGGTCCAACCAACGTGGGCCAGATTACACTGACAGACTGGGTCGGTCGCAAACCTTTAGCAGTGGCCATTCTCGCGGGAGTGTTCAGCATCTGCATCTGGGCCATCAGCATGATCTGGGGAAGGAAAAAGAGTGCTGTGCATCAATAAATCCACTGTTTTTGTCGTATTTTTGACAGTTTTTTGTCTGTTGTTGGTACAGGGCTGCGAGCAAAAAGATAATATAGCGCTTCCGCTGGATGTGCCAAGGGGTTATGCGAAGGTTCTTGAAATTGAAATAAATGATCGCCTCATGCGTTTGGGTCCATTTGTAGGATATTACTTCAAACCTCAAACCGCTGACGACTTGAGCCGGTTAAAATTTGTCTGTTTCAACGAACGGAATTTTTATACCAAAGATGTTCCTGAAAACACACAACTTTTTAAGGGCGACGCCGTATTGACGCGGTTGCCGGAGGTAAATTTTGAGATACCCGCTGCCGACAGGATCAATCCCATATATTTTTCAGATGCCCCGCCGCAATGGCTGATAAACCGGCCCGACCCCAAAGACGAGTTTGTGCATTTCCACTCATGTTATGATTCTCAGGGGGCGGAGTTGACAGGATATTGGATCCGACATGAAGCTGCGGAGGCGTTTACTTATGATATGGGTGGCCGGGTGGGGCCGGGCAGTCCCCTCTATCACAAGGTAATGCCAGGAGTAGATAAGGCCTTTGCCCGAATTATAGAATTTGATCAAGGGCCAAAATGATAAGATGACATTTCTAAAAAACAAAGTCACATTTACCAACACATTTCTAAGGATATCGGGAAAATCACATTTGGCATTTTTTGCCGTACTGGAGATTGTACATGTCCAAGGTTGATTGCCAGGGATTTTACGACGACATTTTTATTAGAATTCAAGACTGTCTTCGGTCTATTGGGCGGTTGAATGCATGAGCATGAACCTGGATCTGATATCAAACTTTGTGATCGCCTTGTTGGCCATTGTAAATCCGGTCGAAAAAATTCCGCTTTGGGTTGAAGCATCCAAAGGGGGATCAAGGGAATTTAGATGGCGACTGGCGGGGTTGATCATTTTGTCAAGTGCAGTCATTTTGCTCATCTTTTTGTTTTTAGGCCGTCAGCTCTTGATTCAGCTTCACATCGAGCTGGCAAGCTTCAAAATCGGGGGAGGTTTGATCCTACTGCAGTTCGGCTTCAGCATGCTCAGAGGAAAAGCAGTTAAAATCTCGGGTGATGATAACAATGGATCAGACGATCTTAAAAGCAGCGTTTTAAAACGTTTTCGAGAAATATTCATTCCGATCGGTGTGCCGGTCATCGCCGGACCGGGTGCCATTACCACTGTCATTATTTATGGTTATCAGAGTGATTCATTTCTAACATCAAGCCTTTTAAGTCTTGCCGTGCTGGGCGTTCTTGGCCTACTATTTTTTACGTTGATTACCGGTCATGCCATCCGAAAAATTACCGGTGATCTGTCCTTGAATCTGGTCTCTCGAATATTTGGTATGATTTTGATTGCCATATCCGTCCAGTTCATGGTCGAAGGTTTGACGGAAGTCTTTCCCGGATGGGCTTTATCACAATAGTACAATTCCAACGTGAGTTGACGACGCTTCCGGGTTCGAAATAGATCCTAAGTCATGTGGGTTAATAATTGTTAGATGGTATCTGCAGGATTTGCACAATAACAAATTACGCGGAGATTACTGCTTTGGAGAATCTTTCATTCTGGCAACTTTACGGTGAAGCGACAAAGACCGCGGTGGGGTTTTTCTGGAAATCCGGCTGGGCGTTTGTTTTTGGATATTTCATCAGCGCCATGATTCAGGCGTTTGTCCCTAAAAAGAAGCTTACGCGGTATATGGGCGAGCCCGATGTAAAAAGCATTTCACTTGCAACAATTTTTGGAGCTGCCTCTTCGTCGTGTTCGTTTGCCGCGCTTGCTGCAGCACGCTCCTTGGTTCAAAAGGGAGCTCATTTTATTGTAGCCGTCGCCTTCATGTTCGCTTCGACCAATCTGGTTATTGAGCTTGGGGTACTTATCCTGATATTCTTGGGTTGGCAGTATCTTGCAGCTGAAATTGTTGGGGGGATGGTGCTTATTGCCATCAGCAGCACCATAATAAAGATGACCTATCCTAAAAAGTGGATGTCGGAAGCTCGAGAAATAGTTTCTGAAGAGACCAAAGAGGAAGAATCTTTTGATTGGCGCAGACGGTTACAATCCAGAGAAGGTTGGTTTTTGGTTGGTAAAAAATTTGGCGATGATTGGGCTATGGTTTGGGAAGAAATTTTAATAGGCTTTACCGTTGCTGGATTTGTAGCGGTTTTGATACCAGCGTCATTCTGGTCGATGATCTTTTTGGCACACCTCGAGGGTTCTCTCCCAAACTGGATCATTGCGCTGGAAAATGCGATCGTCGCACCTTTTGTGGCAGCGGCAACCTTCATCGGTTCTATGGGAAATATCCCTTTAGCCACTGTCCTTAATGCTAATGGTGTTTTGTTTGCCGGTATCATGGGGTTTATTTATTCGGATCTGATGGTGCCCCCTCTAGTTCAGGTGAATGCAAAGTATTATGGATGGAAATTGGCACTTTACATTGCAGGAACCATGTTTGTATCCATTGTTATAACCGCCTTGATACTAAATGCCGTATTTGCTTTTGCAGGAATCATTCCTGAAAGCCGTAAAGTTATTTCTGATATCACCCAATTTAAACTGGATTACACCTTCTGGTTGAATTTGGCAGCGGTTGTGATCGTTTTCACCATGCTGTTTTTCAAAAAAAAGTACCGGCAGATACAAGATAATACTCAAGATCATGATATGGATCACAGTGGTGGGACCAGCGCCAAACGAGTTGTCGCGTATTTATTCGCTGTTGTACTGTTGATTGGTCTCGTC
>NODE-931-length-10164-cov-3.59759_pt1 | contig 10164 bp, 9 predicted proteins | sample MGYA00139097_ERZ477577 | MGnify/ENA metagenome assembly ERZ477577 | reverse complement strand
GGACATACCGAGTGCGCCTGCTACAAAAGAAGCAATATCTGAAGAAAGTGCATCTGATCCCATGTCAAACAAAGGAATTGGACCTATTAGCAGTGTAACACTTGGCGAAATTGATCAGACGCTGGTTGCTGAAGGAGAAGTCGTATTCAAGGCTAAATGCACAGCATGTCATAAAATCAGTAAAAAATTTGTCGGTCCGGCGCTAAAAGGAGTGACTCAAAGAAGAAGTCCAGAATGGATCATGAATATGACCATGAATCCTGAAGAAATGATTAAAAAAGATCCCATAGCCATTCAATTATTAGCTGAGGCGAATGGAGCTCCAATGGCAAATCAAAATTTAACAGAAGAAGAGGCAAGAGCCCTTTTAGAATATTTTAGAACAAAAAATTAATCCGACTTAAATCTTAATAATTATGAAAACAATGTTTAAATATTTCATCTCGCTGACGGTACTCGCGACTTGGCTGGTTTCTTGCGGTGATATGAATTCAGGAAAATCTTCCAATCAAGGAGCATTATCAAGCAATGCGGCAGAGAAGGTATACGTGGCTCCGGGAGAGCACGATGACTACTACGCCTTTGTTTCTGGTGGATTCAGTGGACAGCTCGCTGTTTACGGTTTGCCCTCAGGAAGACTTTTTAAAGTAATTCCAGTCTTTTCTGTTGATGCAGAAAAAGCATGGGGTTTTAATGAAGAAACAAAACCTATGTTGAATACTTCTCACGGTTTTATCCCTTGGGATGATTCACATCACCCTGATATTTCGCAAACAGCAGGCGAGCTTGACGGAAGATGGGTATTTATAAATGGAAATAATACGCCTCGAATCGCAAAAATCGATTTGACTACTTTCGAAACAACAGAAATCATTGAAGTACCTAATTCAGCAGGGAACCACAGTTCTTCTTTTGTTACCGAAAATACGGAATACGTAGTGGCAGGAACAAGATTCTCAATTCCTTTTCCACAAAGAGACATGCCTATCTCTGAGTACAAAGGAAATTTCAAAGGAGCCTTGTCATTTATTTCAGTGGCACCTGAAGATGGAAGAATGGATATCAAATTCCAGATCATGATGCCTGGATTTGATTATGACCTTTCTCACCCCGGTAGAGGAGCGTCTCATGGATGGTTCTTCTTTTCAACCTATAATACCGAAGAAGCCAATTCATTGCTAGAAGTAAATGCTTCTCAAAATGACAAAGATTTTATTGCAGCTATCAATTGGAAAAAAATTGAAGCTTATGTCAATGAAGGTGGGGGAAAAATGGTTCCTGCAAATTATGCACATAATGTTTATGATGAGTCTACGCATATGGCTACATCAACAATGAAGAAAGAAGTGCGCGTAGTTGATCCAACTGAAGTTCCAGGTGCCATCTACTTTATGCCAACACCAAAATCTCCTCACGGTTGTGATGTGGATCCAAGTGGTGAGTATATCGTTGGTAGTGGAAAACTTGCAGCTGAGTTGACTGTTCACTCCTTTAGTAAAATGCTAACAGCTATTGAAAACAAAGATTTTGATGGAGATGCTTATGGTATACCTATTCTCTCTTATGAAGCAACCTTAGCAGGAGCAGTTAAAAATCCTGGTCTCGGACCACTTCATACAGAATTTGACGGTAAAGGAAATGCCTATACTACATTCTTTATTTCTTCAGAGGTTGTTAAATGGAAATTGGGAACTTGGGAAGTTCTTGACAGACAAAAAACATTTTATTCTGTTGGTCACTTAATGATTCCAGGGGGAAATTCAAGAAAGCCTTTTGGCAAATATTTAGTTGCCATGAATAAGATCACTAAGGATAGATATCTTCCAACGGGTCCTGAGGTTACTCAATCTGCACAGCTTTTTGATATTTCAGGGGACAAAATGGAATTATTACTCGATTTCCCAACTGTCGGAGAACCACATTATGCTGCAGGTATTGCTGCAGATATTGTAGCTAAAAATTCGAAAGAGTTTTATAAACTAGAAGAAAATGAACATCCTTATGCTGTAAAAAGCGAGGCAGAAGCCAAAGTAGTTAGAAACGGCAATGAAGTTCATGTGTATATGACGATGATCCGTTCTCATTTTGCACCAGATAATATTGAAGGTATTCAAGTTGGAGATAAAGTGTATTTCCACTTTACCAATCTGGAACAGGATTATGATCAACCACATGGCGTATCTATGATAGGTGCAAATACATCTGAATTATTGATCATGCCTGGTCAAACAGAATCCTTTATTTGGGAACCTAAGCAAGAAGGTGTTTGGCCATTCTATTGTACAGATTTCTGTTCCGCATTACATCAGGAGATGCAAGGTTATGTGCGGGTTTCTCCTAAAGGATCAAATGTGCCAATCTCTTTCACTTTAGACGGAGATCCAGTGGACATAGAATAATATTAAGATTGAGGTTAAGTTAATTATTGTAGAAAACGGACAGTGGGATTTTTAACTGTCCGTTTTCGTTTCAAATCAAGATTTCAGCTTTTAGCAGATTGCTAACATTACAAATTGTAGTTACCTGTACAAACATATTTATTCATAAAAAGCCATGAAAAATTCCAAATTATTAATGATTATAGGGCCCTTACTCATGTTAGGCCTGTTCGTTTTCCCCTTGTGGAACATAACACTTGAAGCACCACAATATCCTAAAAATTTAGGAATGAATATACATATCAATAAATTTACTGATGTACAGGAATTCGATATTAAAAATATTAATTTAATGAATCACTATGTGGGTATGAAATACATCCCTGAGACCATTCCTGAGTTTAAAATCTTTCCTATCGTCATTGGAATCATGTCTCTTTTAGGGGTGCTTATAGGTTTTTTTGCCAATTATAAATGGTTTCTGGCTTGGTTCGTTTTAATGACAGTTTTGGGAATTGCCGGAATGTATGACTTCTACCTTTGGGAATATGATTACGGACATAACCTTGATCCTAAAGCCATCATGAATTTTAAGAATCCTGATGGAAGCCCTATGGGATTTCAGCCACCACTTTTTGGCACTAAACTGATCCTTAATTTTGTTGCCCATTCCTATCCACGTATGGGAGCTTATATGATGTTTACAGGAATGCTATTGACCTTAGTCGCGTTCTTTACAGGCAAGCGAGAAGCCAAAAAAGAAGCCTGATCAGGAAATAGATGATTGGATCCATCGAGGTATTTTTATGTATATTGGATCTGCTTTAAACTAATAACTAATAAAATCATGAAGAAAGTAATTTATACTGCTTTTATATTCGTCCTATGCCTTTTTCTCTCTTGTAGTATTGAGCCTGAAGAGATCAATTATGGCACTGATGCCTGTTCCTTTTGTAAAATGACAATTGTAGACCAGCAGCATGCGGCGCAATACGTTACAAAAAAAGGAAAACAATATAAGTTTGACGCCATAGAATGTATGGTAAATGACATTGGCGAAAAGGGCCATGATCATCTGAAGATCTTATTGATTTCTGATTATCCGCAACCGGGAAAGATGAGTCCTGCTAAGGAGGCAACTTATCTTGTCAGTAAAGAAATCAAAAGTCCTATGGGAGCCAATCTAACTGGATTTGCTTCTAAAGAAGAAGCTTTGAATACTCAAAATAAACGAGGCGGTAAAATTTATACATGGAACGAACTTCTCACAAAATTTGATGCCGAATAGATGAGAAAAACCGGACTTTTCATAGTATCGTTTTTATGCTTCTTTATTTCATTTGGGAAACAAATAGAAGTATGTGGTACATGTGAGGTTACAAGTATCAGCCAAGCCATTGAAACGGCTGAAGATGGTGATGAAATCCTGATCAGGTCCGGAATCTATAAAGAGCATGGTCTCGCTGTCAATAAATCAATTAAAATTCAAGGAGAAGGATTACCACTTATTGATGGGGAGTTTAAGGAAACTATTTTTCGAATAACAGCCGACCATGTTTCACTCAGTGGTTTAGAGATTATTAATGTAGGTCAAAGCTATACCAAAGATTTTGCAGCAATTCTTGTTTCTGAGTCGGATGATTTTATCATAGAAAACAATGTTTTTAAACAAGTGTTTTTTGGTATTCTTATCGAAAAATCCAAGAATGGGATAGTTCAAAACAATAAGCTGAGCTCAGATGCGGTTTCACAGTCTAATTCAGGCAATGGTATACACCTTTGGCATTGTTCAAAAATGACCATCGCCAACAATGAATTAACTGGCTTAAGAGATGGGATCTATTTTGAGTTTGTAAAGGAAAGTAATGTCTTTGGTAATAAAAGTTTTGGCAATCTTCGCTACGGCTTACATTTTATGTTTTCAAATGAAAATGCCTACTACGACAATGTTTTTAGAGACAATGGAGCCGGGGTAGCCATTATGTTTTCAAAATTTGTAAAAATGCATGATAACCGCTTCGAGCACAATTGGGGGACTGCCTCCTATGGTTTGCTTTTAAAGGAGATCTACGATGCAGAAATTGAAAGGAATGTTTTTGAACAGAACACGATAGGCATAAGTGTCGATGGATCAACCAGGATCAATTATACCAATAATACTTTTTCAAGGAATGGCTGGGCAGTTACCATTATTGGGGCTTGCTACGAGAATGTTTTTTCAAGGAACAATTTTTTGAACAACGCCTTGGATCTAAGTTACAACAGCAAAATCAATACCAATAAGTTTGAAAAGAATTACTGGAGTGAATACGCTGGTTATGACCTTGACCGAAATGGAGTAGGAGATATTCCCTACAGGCCGGTGAAATTGTTTTCTTATATTGTTCATAATACACCTGAAACTATCATCTTATTGAGAAGTATGTTTGTCGATATCATTAATTTTTCCGAAAAGGTATCCCCGGTTTTTACACCTGATAACCTAATCGATGCGAACCCTTTAATGAATCAGATCTATGATTGAAATCACTAGTTTGAATAAGAGGTTTGGAAAACTAACTGTTCTTGATGGTTTGGATCTCACCATCGATTCCGGAGGGATCTTTGCTATTCTGGGGCCCAATGGTTCAGGAAAAACAACATTGATCAAAAGCATATTGGGGATGGTCATTCCTGATAAGGGAGAGATCAAAATTGAGGGTAACTCTGTGCTGAGAAAATGGAAATATAGAAATGAAATCAATTACCTTCCGCAAATCGCCAATTTCCCAGCGAATCTTAGCGTCAATGAATTGATAAATATGGTCAAAAACCTGAGGCCAAAGCAAGCCTTTGAAAAGGTACTTATTGAACGATTCGATTTAGCGCCATTTCTGGATAAGAAATTAGGAAACCTTTCTGGAGGAACCAAACAAAAGGTGAATTTGGTACTCACTTTTATGTTTGAAAGTAATCTCATTATTCTCGATGAACCCACTACCGGTTTAGATCCAATATCACTGATCCAGTTAAAGGAAATTATTCATGAAGAAAAAGATAAGGGAAAGACGATATTGATCACCACCCATATCATGAGTTTTGTTGAAGAAATTGCTGATGAGATTGTTTTCTTGCTTGACGGTGAGATTTATTTTAAAGGAAGCTCAAATGATTTAAAGCAACGTACTGGTCAGGTAGATCTGGAACATGCAATCGCTAAATTGATCTCAAAAGACTTATGATTAAAATATTGAAATATAGTTTTTTTGACCTGATGCGAAGTCGCTGGAGCTACGTGTATTTTGCCTTCTATCTGGCACTGGGATTTGTACTGCTATTTTTGAATAATGATGTGAATAAGGCAGTGATCACACTAATGAATATCATCATAGTTCTTACACCATTGATAGGAACGATATTCGGAGTGATGTATTATTATAATTCTAAGGAATTCACAGAATTATTGTTGGCGCAACCCATAAAGCGAAGCACGATTTTTACGGGGCAATATCTGGGCATCTCTATTTCACTAACGCTTAGTTTAATACTGGGACTAGGCATTCCTTTTTTACTCTATGGGCTTTTTATGTCATCTGCCATTTTTGAATTCACCTTGCTATTGGTAGTTGGGATGCTACTGAATTTTATATTTGTGGCATTGGCTTTTAATATTGCACTTTCCAACGAAAATAAGATCAAAGGATTTGGTTATGCTATTTTGATGTGGTTGTTTCTGGCGGTGATCTATGACGGTATTTTTCTGATCTCTCTGGTCATGTTCAATGAGTATCCGTTGGATAAATTTGCACTTTTTACCACCATGCTCAATCCTATTGATCTGTCAAGAATATTGATCTTGTTAAAACTTGATATTTCAGCTTTACTCGGTTATACCGGTGCGGTATTTAAAAAGTTTTTTGGCACTGATCTTGGATTTTTTCTTTCAATGATTGTCATGCTCTTATGGGTGATTTTTCCTGTGTGGAGAATCAGGGCCAAGCTTAAAAAGAAAGATTTTTAAATTAATTTACTCAAGTTGCCCACCGATGATCGGATATCCGGCATTGATCCAGTTAAAAAAACCTTCGTCGATAACTGCTGTTTTTTTATAGCCCTTTTTTCTAAGCATATTAATGACCTTGTCAGATGCGGCATGAGGGCAGGAACAATAGGCAATGATCCAAGTGTCATCATTAGGTAAACCCTCAGCAACCTTATCTTCAGAAATATAGTAAGGGATTGGAATGGCACCAGGAACATGCGCATTATGCCATTCTGAGCTGGTTCTGGTATCTAAAATGATCAATTTGTTTTTGTCTTGAAGTGCTTTTGCCACCTGCTCCATAGGGACGTACCTCTCCTGTTTTAAGGTAAAAGTAGGATTTTTTCCTCCAGGATTCGACACATAATCCTTCGGTTCAGGATAAGGCGATAATTCTTTGGGCTCAGGGCTCCAGCCAGAGGTCAGGCTTCTTATATAAGCAGTAAGGTCGTTGATTTGTTGTTGGGATAATTGAGTTTTGAAGGCTTTCATTTCAGTTTCCTCCCTTCCGTTTTCTATGGCATATTTGATATAGGCATCAGTGGCAAATGCTAAAAATGCAGGATTGGCAAGAGCAGGAGCAGTAATACCTTCGGCTTTAGAACCATGACATTCCGAGCATTTTTGGGCGAATAATTTAGCGCCTGTTTTGAGGTCTCCTTCAATGGGTTCCATTGATAATTCAATGGTTTCATGACCTGCTTTATACTTGAGCCATATGGCCAAAGTAAAAATATCTTTCATAGACATAGGTCCTCCTGAGTCAGCTAAATAAGGGGCCATAGCGGTATTGGGCCTTCCAAAGCCTATTGAACTGGCCAGAAAATTAAGCGGCATAGTTGACATGAGTGACTTTGATTTAAGAGAAGGTGCATAGTCTGCGGCCCCACCTTCTCTGTTGGCTCCATGGCAAAGTGTACAGTATTTCTGATAATTTTGTTCGGCTCGTTCTGCATCAATTTTTGTAAGTGGCGCATTTCTGATCTGAGCTTGCCCCATATTGATGAAAAAAACTACAAAAATAAAGCAAACTACATCTGAAAAACGGGTCATTGAGGTTGGTTTGGTCATCAGAGCAAATTATAAAAAACTATGCAATTTTACTAATGGGTTTTAATATCTTTGCATTCTTAAAAATTTAACTTCAAATATGGAAAATCAAGTTTCGACAAAAACTAAAGATCAGTTAGATGTCAAAAGTTATCAGGCTGTTTTCATAACCAAGGTGTACAACTGGATGGCACTTGCCTTATTCATTACAGGAATAGTTGCCTATTATACAGCGACTACACCTCAAATATTCAATGCCATTATAGGGTCTCGAATGCTATTTTTCGGCTTAATAATTGGTGAATTGGCCTTAGTTGTGTATTTGAGCCGGGCCATTAACAGTATGAGTCGAAATATGGCCATTGGGTCATTCTTACTTTATTCTGTGCTCAATGGTCTGACCATGTCGGTTATTTTTATGGCCTATACGTCTAGTTCAATTGCGACGACTTTTTATATCACTGCCGGCACATTTGCTGCCATAAGCTTTTATGGGTATACGACCAAAAAAGACCTGACAAGCATAGGAAATATGGCTTTTATGGCTTTGATTGGAATCATCATTGCCTCAATCGTAAATATGTTCTTACAGAATGAAATGATGTATTGGATCATTAGTTACCTCGGTGTAGCCATTTTTGTGGGTCTTACTGCCTATGATACCCAAAAGCTCAAGGAAATTGGAAGCAGGGGTTTTGCCAATGAAGATGGAATGGAAAAAATGTCGATCATGGGCGCATTAACCTTGTATTTGGATTTTGTGAATCTCTTTCTGTTTTTGCTAAGAATCTTCGGGGGCAGAAAATAAATAATAATTATTTGCTTACATAGGTTTATGGGAAATTACAAGCCAAAAAAACGACTGGAGGCCAGTGAATACATTGCCGGAGTTCTAAAAGGAGACCGGGTATTGTTGTCGAGGGCCATAACAATCGTGGAGAGCAGTTTGGCTAGTGATAAAATATTAGCAAAAGACATTATTCAGGCTATTTTACCGAGTTCTGGAAATTCAATAAGAATTGGTATTACCGGGGTGCCCGGAGTAGGGAAGAGTACCTTTATTGAGGCTTTTGGAAAACATTTGATCACACTCGGTCATAGGGTAGCCATTCTTTCTATTGATCCCAGCAGCCAACGATCTAAGGGGAGTATTCTTGGAGATAAAACAAGAATGGAGGATCTCGCTACCAGAGAGGAAGCCTATATAAGACCCTCTGCTTCAGGAGACACTTTAGGAGGAGTTGCAAATAAAACAGGTGAAACCATGTTGCTTTGTGAAGCAGCAGGATATGATGTGATACTCATAGAAACCGTAGGAGTAGGGCAGTCAGAAACGGCAGTTCATGGCATGACAGATTTCTTCCTTTTACTCATGTTATCCGGAGCCGGTGATGAATTACAAGGAATTAAGAAGGGTATCATGGAAATGGCAGATATGCTGGTTATCAATAAGGCTGATGGAGATAATATCAAGAAAAGTCAAATGGCCAAAATTCAATATCAAAATGCCTTACATATATTTCCTCAGGCCGAGTCAGGTTGGACTCCGTTGGTAAGCACGGCTTCAGCGCTTAAAAATATTGGAATTGCAGAGGTTTGGGATAAAGTCATTGAATTCAAAAAACTGGTTGATGAAAACGGTTATTTTAAATCCAACAGAAAAGAGCAGCAGATCCAATGGATGTATAACAATATCCATGAAGAATTAAAACAGCTCTTTTACGGATCAAAACACATAGCTGAACATCTGAAAATTCTTGAGAAAGAGATCGTCGATGCCAAGGTTTCTCCCGTCAAGGCTGCCGAAAAGATCATTCAGGAATTCAAATCTACCATATAGGATGTAGATCATAAAAAAAGGCCCTTCCAATTGAAGGGCCTTTTCATTGTATACATTAGGTCTTATTCGTTTGCCAAATACATTTTCATGATCTTAATGGCTGATTCTGCGATGACGGTTCCAGGGCCGAAAACAGCAGCGACCTTTTTTTCAAATAAATAATCATAGTCCTGAGCAGGGATAACTCCACCGGCGAAGACCATAATGTCTGACCTTCCGAGTCTGCCTAATTCATCAATTAATTGTGGAATTAAGGTTTTGTGACCAGCAGCCAAACTTGAAGCACCTACAAAATGCACATCATTTTCGATGGCCTGTTTAGCGACTTCTTCGGGTGTTTGGAACAAGGGTCCCATATCAACGTCAAAGCCAAGATCGGCAAAACTTGAAGCAACTACTTTAGCTCCTCGATCGTGTCCGTCCTGTCCCATTTTTGCAACCATAACTCTTGGTCTTCTACCTTCCAGTTCTGCAAAATGATCTGCAAGCTTTTGAGCCTCAGCAAATGTTTTATCATCACTTACTTCTTTTCTATAGACACCACTGATCAATTTGGTATCAGCTTTATGTCGTCCAAAGTGTTTCTCCATGGCATCTGATATCTCGCCCAGGGTCGCAAAATTTTCAGCCGCATCGACTGCAAGTTCTAATAAATTCCCTTTACCACCTCCGGCACAATCTTCAATGGCTTTTAATTTAGTACTTACAATGGCCTGATCTCTTTGAGATTTCAGTTTATTTAATCGTTCGATCTGTGAAATCCTTACGGCAGTATTATCGACCTCAAGAATTTCAATATCTGAAGCTTCCTTGGTTTGAAATTTGTTGACGCCAACAAGTATATCTAGTCCTGAAACAAGTCTTGCCTGTTTTCT
>NODE-929-length-10177-cov-17.6445_pt1 | contig 10177 bp, 9 predicted proteins | sample MGYA00139097_ERZ477577 | MGnify/ENA metagenome assembly ERZ477577 | reverse complement strand
TCGTTAACCTGCTTGAAGAGTCCATTACCAAAAAACCTCGTATAGAACAGCTGGCGAACTCTGTGTCCGGATACTTTTCAACAATTATTCTCATCATAGCCTTACTGACTTTTGTGGGTTGGTACTTTTGGGCGGACAGTTTTGAACAGGCACTCATTGTAGGTATCTCTGTGATCGTTATAGCATGCCCCTGTGCTTTAGGTTTGGCTACACCTATGGCAACACTAGTGGGTATCAGTATCGCTGCAAAAAGAGGTATTCTTTTTAAAGAAGCCTCATTTCTTGAAACCATGGCACAAAGTGATATACTTGCTTTAGACAAAACAGGTACCATCACTGAGGGTAAACCCTCTGTTGTGAAAGCAGACTTTTTTGGAGAGTTTGATCCTTCATTACTGCATTCTCTTGTGAGTACATCCAACCACCCTATTTCCAAAGGGATCAAAGAGTACCTTGAGAGTAAGCATCATAAACTGGAGGCTCTCACTCTTGAAGATATTAGCAGTATTGAAGCAAAAGGTGTCAAAGCCACTTACAAAGAGCAGCAACTTCTTGGAGGAAATGCCGAACTGATTCAATCCTCAAGCCTAACCGTTGATGCAGACTCAGAAAATGCCCTCTTTTTCTTTACCCTAGACGATACGCTTGTTGCGCGTTTTGAACTGACCGACACCATTAGAGAAGGTGCAGCCAAAGCTATACGAAACATCCAAGAACTAGGTGTCAAAGTAGTGATGCTTACAGGAGACCATGAAAAAAGTGCTCAAAAAGTAGCAGCCCAGGTAGGTGTAGATGAAGTCTATGCAAAACTTCTTCCACAGGACAAGTCAGGCATGATAGAGAAGTTTCATCAAGACGGACATGTGGTTGTAATGGTCGGAGATGGTATTAACGATGCGATTGCGCTAGCTTCTTCAGACATCTCCATAGCTATGGGGAATGGTGCGGATGTCGCCATCTCTGTAAGTGATATCGTACTCTTAGATGAAAAGCCTGAAAGTATTTACGAATCTTATAAGATATCACGTAGAACCTTTGGTGCAGTCAAGGAAAATCTTGGTTTTTCATTATTGTATAATGTCGTTGCTGTTCCACTGGCAATGATGGGATTTGTTAATCCCCTAGTAGCAGCACTCTCTATGAGTCTCAGTTCATTGGTTGTGGTAGGTAACTCTATGCGTATAAAAAGTTTAAAATTCAAGGATAAGTAATGTCAGAAAATATAGTCATTTTAATGATAGGTGTCTCTACGTTTTTAGGTGCAATAGGTCTCATAGCCCTACTTTGGGCAGTAAGAACAGGACAATTTGACGATGAATCCAAATTCATTGATGCAACACATTTTGATAATGAAGAGGATCTGCAGGATGCTGTGATGATGCAAGAAAAGAAAAAAGCATACAAAGAGAAGATGAAACAAGAAAAACTGGAGAAAGAAAGAGACTATAGACCTGCAGACTAAGAAGTATCAAGAAAATTATGATATTATTATATGAATAAATATCAAAGGTCTGTCATGTATTTCAAAAAACTCTTCTTAACCTCTCTTTTCTCTCTTGGACTGCTTCATGCCCAAAGCAATGTTGGACTTAATATTAACGATGAAGATCTGGAAGTATTAGCATCTATAGATCTTAATGCTTTCACATATTATTCAGACAGTACTTCGTACCTTATAGATGCTTCTTACCTTCACACAGATGATGATGACTTGGTAACTTTAGGCATAAGTGGAGAAAGTACTTTTCAAGGAATAGAAGGACTTGCACTGGGGTTTGGCGTAAAATCCATTTTTGCCGATGACTTTATTGCGCTGCCTCTCTTTGCAAAAGCGAGATATATGCTCCCTTTAAATTACAGTATCCCTACTACTTCACTCTCTACAAGTTTGGCTTACGCACCTTCTGTGCTCACTTTTAGTGATGGGGAAAGCTACACTGAGTTCAGAGTAGAAGCAGATATGGAAATCATCACCAATATCCATCTTTATACAGGCTATCGAAATATAGACACGGAGTATGATCACTATGACAAAACATTCAATAACAGCTTTTATGGTGGGATGAAACTTAGTTTTTAGTGTTATACTTTCACAGTTAAAGTAAAAGGATCTTCGTATGCATATTTTAGTCACCGGTGGTGCCGGATACATAGGATCACATACCTGTATCCTTCTTATCGAAGCAGGATATGATGTCATTGTTTTCGATAACTTTTCCAATGCTTCAAAAGAGAGTATCAAAAGAGTAGAAAAGATCGTAGCTAAAGAGATCATCCTTGTAGAGGGTGATATACGAAATAGAGATGATTTAGATAAAGTCTTTAATGCATATAAAATAGATGCAGTGATTCATTTTGCCGGTTTGAAAGCAGTTGGAGAGTCTGTAGCAGAACCTCTCAAATATTATGACAATAACATATATGGTACCATCGTCCTTTGCGAAGTCATGGCTGAACATAACTGCAAATCTATCGTCTTTAGTTCTTCAGCTACTGTATACGGTGACCCGCATACCACGCCGATCAAAGAACATTTTCCCCTCTCAACTACCAATCCGTATGGCCGAAGTAAACTTTTCATAGAAGAGATGTTACGAGACCTTTACATTTCAGATAACAAATGGAAAATAGTCTTACTGCGATACTTTAACCCCGTAGGAGCACACGCTTCAGGCACTATAGGTGAAGACCCTCATGGCATTCCCAACAACCTTATGCCTTTTATCGCACAAACAGCAGTAGGCAAACGTGAGTATCTGAGTGTTTTGGGAAATGACTATGATACACATGATGGTACAGGTGTAAGAGACTACATCCATGTGATGGATCTGGCCGATGGTCATGTCAAAGCACTCAATAAAATTGACAGTTTCAACGAAGTCATGACCATAAACCTGGGCACAGGAAAAGGTTACTCTGTACTTGATATGGTCAAAGCTTTTGAAAAGGCCTCAGGTAAAAAAGTGCCTTATCAAATCGCACCAAGAAGAGCGGGTGACATTGCAAAGTGTTTTGCAGACCCTGATTATGCCAAAGAAGTACTGGACTGGAAAGCGACACGAAGCATCGAAGAGATGTGTGAAGACAGCTGGAGATGGCAATCAAATAACCCAAATGGGTACAAGGAAGAAAATTAATGTCAGGGACGATAGAAAAAAGTATCTTTAGAGAATATGATATACGCGGAATTTTTGAGAAAGAGCTCAATGAAACATCAGTCAAACTCATAGGCTATTACCTGGGTCAAAAAATTGGCGGAGATAAAGTTGTTTCCATCGGTTATGATGCACGTTCCCACTCTCCTATCCTCAGAGATCATCTCACTTCCGGGCTCAATGCTGCTGGATGTAAAGTGTTAGATATGGGTATGGTAGCGACTCCTGTAAACTACTATAGCAACTATATTGATTTCGACGGTATGACCACAAATGCTTCTATCATGATCACAGGTTCACACAACCCCAGCGAATACAACGGTTTTAAAATGACAGTTGATAAAAGTCCTTTCTTTGGTGCGGATATCTATGCCCTGGGTGATGAGATCGTTGCACATCAAGACCTCATCATCAAAGATAATACGACAAAAATAGATATAGATGTAAAAACACCTTATATCAATTTCATGGTCAAAGAGTTTGCCCACCTTAAGAACTTCCCTCAAAAAATTGTGATAGACGGTGGTAATGGTGTTGCCGACACTGTCATAACAGATATCTTCGATGCCTTGAACTTTAATTATACAGGGCTTTATCTTGAACCGGATGGCACTTTCCCCAACCACCATCCTGATCCTTCCGTAGAAAAAAATCTTGTAGATATCAAAGCAGCTTTAGCTAAAGATGGAGACATCGCTTTTGCTTATGATGGAGATGCTGACCGTATCGCTGTACTGACACATAAATACAACATCAAAGGGGATCAAATGGCACTGCTCTATGCCATGAAGATGGAGAACCCTACCGTGATCGGTGAAGTCAAATGCTCACAGGTCATGTACGATGAACTCGAACGTCGTGGTGCTAAAGCCATTATGTATAAAACGGGTCACTCCAACCTCAAAGTAAAAATGAAGGAAACCGGTGCAGACCTGGCATGTGAAGTCAGTGGACACATCTTTTTTAAGCACCGCTATTTTGGTTATGATGATGCCATTTATGCCACACTTAGAATGTTGGAACTCATTCATGATGGGATTGATATAGATAAAGAGATCGATGCACTTCCAAACGTTTTTTCTACAGAAGAGATCAAAGTAGAGACCACAGAAGAAGAGAAGTTTGCTATCATAGATAAAGTCAAAGAACTTCTTCAAAACCCACCAGAAGACTTCCCTAAGATCCTAAATATCATTGATGTGGATGGTGTACGTATTAACTTTGAAAAAGGATGGGGGCTGGTTAGAGCAAGTAACACCACGCCTGTACTTGTCACACGGTTTGAATCTACCGATGAGGCGTTATCCAAACTATATGAGTTAAAAGTCAATGCACTTATCGAGCAGGCAAAAAGCTTACTATAAAGCTAATGCTTCATTAACGACCCTTTAGCTATAATCTATAAAGCTAGAGGAACCCATTTTCACTGTGGTTCCCACTAATGGGTTTGTTCGCGTGACAAATCACTTCTATTAGTATAAAAGGAAAATAAGATCATGAGTTACAAAATAGCCATCGCAGGCACAGGGTATGTTGGACTTTCAAACGGGATTTTATTGGCCCAACATAATGAAGTCATAGCCTTGGATGTCATTCCAGAAAAAGTGGAAATGCTGAACAACAAAATTTCTCCTATAGAAGATGTTGAGATAGAAGAGTATCTAAGAAATAAGCCTCTCAACTTTAAAGCTACTCTGGATAAAAATGAAGCCTACAAAGATGCTGATTTTGTCATTATCGCTACCCCTACCGATTATGATCCTCAAACCAATTACTTTAATACGGACTTAGTCGAATTGGTGATCAATGATGTATCTAAGATAAATCCTGATGCTGTCATGGTCATTAAATCAACGATCCCTGTTGGTTATACAAAAAGTATCAGCGAAAAACTGAACTCTAAGAATATTATCTTCTCACCTGAATTTCTTAGAGAAGGGAAAGCCCTGCATGATAACCTTTACCCATCTCGTATCATCGTAGGAGAGAAAAGTGAACGTGCAAAAATCTTTGCAAACCTTTTAGCAGAGGGAGCCATCAAAAAAGATATTGATATCCTCTTTACAGGCTCTACAGAAGCTGAAGCAGTGAAACTGTTTTCAAATACTTTTCTTGCTATGAGAGTAGCCTATTTTAATGAGCTTGACTCTTATGCAGAAACACATCATCTGGACAGTAAACAAATTATAGAAGGTGTTGGACTGGACCCAAGAATAGGTATGCATTACAATAACCCTTCGTTTGGCTATGGCGGATACTGTTTGCCTAAAGATACCAAACAATTACGGGCAAACTATAAAGATGTACCAAACAGTCTCATTGGTGCCATTGTAGATGCGAACAGTATGAGAAAAGATTTTATAGCAGACTCTATCCTTAAAAAGAATCCTTCAACTGTAGGTATATATCGTTTGACCATGAAAAGTGGGTCAGATAACTTTAGGTCATCATCGATCCAAGGTATCATGAAACGTATCAAAGCAAAAGGTATCAATGTAGTGATCTACGAACCTGTACTACAGGAAGATGCATTTTTTAATTCAAAAGTGATTAGAGACCTCGAAGCGTTTAAATCTATGTCAGATGTGATCGTAGCCAACAGATTATCAGACGATTTAAAAGATGTTGAAGAAAAAGTCTATACCAGAGACCTGTTTGGTAGTGATTAAAAAAGGTAAAGTATGAAGATATTAGTAACAGGAACAGCCGGGTTTATCGGTTATCATTTGGCAAAAAAACTTCTTGAGCGTGGAGATGAAGTCGTGGGTATAGACAATATCAATGACTATTATGATGTGAATTTGAAGTATGGTAGACTAAAAGAGTTAGGTATCGATCATACCAAAATAGAAGAGAATCAACCTCTGGCTTCCAGTACTTTTCCAAAACATACTTTTGTCAAGTTGGATCTCGCAGATAAAGAGCAAATGGAAGCCCTATTTAAAAAAGAAAAATTTGATGCTGTTTGCAGCCTTGCTGCACAGGCAGGTGTACGATATAGTCTAGAAAACCCCCATGCTTACATCGAAAGTAATATACAAGGCTTTATGAATATCCTTGAAGGATGTAGAGAGAATGGCATCAAAAACCTCTCTTATGCTTCCAGTTCTTCTGTCTATGGACTCAATAAAGAACAACCTTTTAAAACAAGTGATCAAGTTGACAAACCCATCTCTATTTATGCTGCTACCAAAAAATCAAACGAGCTTATGGCACACACCTATTCACATTTATTTGGTATCTCTACAACCGGCCTTAGATTTTTCACTGTGTACGGTCCATGGGGTAGACCAGACATGGCACCTATGCTTTTTGCCGATGCCATCCTCAATGACAGAGCCATCAAGATCTTCAACAACGGTGATATGAGTAGAGATTTTACCTATATCGATGATATTGTAGACGGCTGTATAAAAGTGATCGATAACCCAAATGAAAAAGACCTTTATCAAATCTATAATATTGGTAACAATGCGCCTGTACAGTTAATGGACTTTATCAAAGCGTTAGAGAACTCCTTGGAAAAAGAAGCAGAAAAAGAATATCTTCCTATGCAACCCGGAGATGTCAAATCAACCTATGCTGACGTGAGTGGTCTCATTGATGACTTTGATTATAAACCCGATACTTCCATACAAGATGGGGTTGATAGCTTTGCCAAATGGTATAGAACATTTTATCATATCTAGCAATAGGAAAAATGTATTACATTGCGTGTGCATAAGTGTGATACATAGCTATAATGATATAATGTCGTCATAAAATATACTTCAAGCTTATGTGGGAATGGGTACGGATTCAGTGAAAAACAACGCTTATATTAACAACTTCTTATTTATACTTTTTCTCTACTTTTTTATACATCTTCTGATCAGAGTCTTTATCTCTCCAAATGTGGGATTAGATGAAGCCGAACAAATACTCTTAACACAGTCTTTTGCATGGGGATACAATTCACAACCACCCCTGTATACCTGGATACAATATGTCTATTTTGAACTCTTCGGAACCAATATTTTTGCCTTATCATTACTTAAAAACACTTTACTTTTTCTCACCTATATTTTTGTCTATAAAAGTGCAAAACTGGCTACAAAGGATTCAACACTCGCACTTATTGCGACAGCATCGCTCATATTATTACCCCAGATATCGTGGGAATCACAAAGAGCATTAACACACTCCGTACTGTTGACCAGTATATCATCGATGATCATTTATGTCGTCTTTAAAATAAAATATGCTGTAGAAAAGATCCACATCGGTTATTATTTTTTACTTGGTCTGTTAATCTCCATCGGTATGCTAACCAAGTACAGTTTTTCTATCTTTATCTTTGCCGTTCTTATAGCCTCTTTACTGGATGCAAAGTTGAGAAGTGTTATTTTAAAAAAAGAATTGCTCATTACTCTTTCCATCATTTCAGTCCTACTCGCTCCTCATGTGTTGTGGTTCATAGATAATCTTACGGTTGTGACAAGTTCTACCATAGGCAAATTAAGTCCAAATAAGGAAACCTTCTCTTTTGTCATAGGCATTGTTGATCTCTTTAAAGCGATACTTGCATTTTTAGCACCCTTGCTTATTGTTTCTATTCTTATCTTTAGAAGATCACTGACCAACAGTGGCAACACATTTCTATTTCATTTTTTCATTATAGTGCTTATTACACTCATACTCTTCACTATTATCACCGGCTCGACCAACTTTAAAGACCGTTGGATGCAACCTTACTTTTTTCTCATGGTCATCTACATAGCCTCCAAGATCAATGTTGAGAATTTAAAACAAATGCATATCGCTTTGTATTTTAAAATTGTATACCTCTTTATGTTTCTCATTATTTCAGTATTGATAGTAAGAGTATACTTTCCAGATATGACAAAAAGGAATTCCAGATTAAATTATCCATTTTACACACTCTCCCAACAGATAAAAGATCTTGGTTTTGATCAAGGATTCATCATAGCAGGGAATAAAAGCATAGCCGGTAATATGAAGCTGAACTTTTTGGACAGTACCGTATCTGCTACACATTTTGAAAAGGATATAGATAACAGTAAAAATATTTTAATCATTTGGGAAAAAAAGTTTCCTGCTCAGGCTGAAAAATATAAACATTTGATCAAAGAACAAAAAATCATACAATCAAAATATCTATTCTCCGAAAGAAATGACTATAAGTTAAATATCGCTATAGTACAAAACGAAAATAAAGGTTATTAAATGAAACTATCTGTTGTAATTCCTATCATGAATGAAGAAGATAACATCCAGCCGCTCATTGAACAAGTTGACCATGCATTAAAAGATATTAACTATGAATTGATCTTAGTAGATGATGGTTCATCTGATAAAACCATAGAAAATATAAAAACCTATGCTTTAGATAACACAAAACTGCTCATTTTCAATAGAAACTATGGACAAACAACTGCTATGGCCGCCGGTATTGAAGAAGCTTCTGGAAAATTGATTGTCACACTTGATGGTGATCTGCAAAATGATCCTTCAGATATTCCCCTGATGATCCAAAAACTGGAAGAAGAAGCATGTGATGTTGTCGCAGGTATCAGAGCAAAAAGACAAGATGGTCTCATCTTAAGAAAAATTCCAAGTAAAATAGCAAATTGGCTTATACGAAAATCAACCGGTGTCTATATCAGTGATTATGGTTGTACATTAAAACTGTTTAAAAAAAAGGTTGCTAAAAATCTTGGTCTCTATGGTGAACTGCATAGATTTATACCTGTTCTGGCAGAACTCTATGGTGCAAAAATGGTTGAGATGGATGTCAAACATCATGCAAGAGTGCATGGTGTTTCAAAATATGGTATAGGAAGAACATTTAAAGTCTTTAGTGATCTGCTTTTAGTGCTCTTTTTCCAAAAATACAATACAAAACCGATGCATTTATTTGGTACGCTAGGTGGTATCTCTTTTGCTATAGGTATGCTCATTAATTTTTATCTATTGATTCTAAAGCTATTTGGTGAAGATATCGGTTCAAGACCACTGCTTACACTAGGTATCACCCTGTCACTCATCGGTATTCAACTCATCACAACAGGTTTTATTGCTGAAATTCTTATGAGGACCTACTATGAATCACAAAATAAAAAACCGTATGTAGTCAAAGAAAAGTTTATTGGAAAATCATAACACAAAGAAGAGAGTTAAACTACTCATACAGATAGGCTTAACTCTCTTAGCTATCTATCTACTTCTTTCAAAAGTCAGTGTGGATGATATTCTCACTGCCATTAAAACATCAAATATTTATTATCTCTTGTTAGCGTTCATTGCTTTCAATATCTCAAAAATCATCAGTGCTGTTAGACTCAATCAATTCTTTATGGATATAGGTTTAAAACTTTCCCAGTCATATAACCTGTCTCTGTACTATCTTGGCATGTTTTACAATTTATTTTTACCCGGTGGGATTGGTGGTGATGGCTATAAAGTCTATCTCCTAAATAAAAAGCATCATAAAAAAGTATTCACTCTGACAAAAGCGTTATTGCTCGATAGAGTCTCTGGGTTGATCGCACTGCTTCTTTTTACTACTTTTTTGCTTCTCTTCAGTTCATTTTCCAAGATAAGTTATTGGATACCTATAGGTTCATTACTTTTTTTACTTACCATATATCCTCTCACCCTCCTCATCTATAAATCCAAATTTAGAGAGTTTTTAGAGAGCTTTAAAAGCACAAACTTCAAAGCACTGCTTGTACAATTATTTCAACTTATATGTGCATATTTCATCATTATATCTTTAGACAGCCATGCAGATATCATTGATCTCTTAGTGATCTTTTTCATTTCATCTATTGTGGCTATTTTACCATTTACTGTTGGGGGGATCGGGGCAAGAGAATTAACATTTTTATATCTTTTGGAATATATCCACAGTGATGTTAATATTGGTGTGACACTGTCTGTTTTATTTTTCATCATTACTGCGATATCATCACTGATCGGTATTCTTTTTATTAAAAAGTTTTAGTTTTCTAGTAAGTAAT
>NODE-928-length-10189-cov-9.26031_pt1 | contig 10189 bp, 12 predicted proteins | sample MGYA00139097_ERZ477577 | MGnify/ENA metagenome assembly ERZ477577 | reverse complement strand
TTTCCGCTTGTCTAGATCTTTCCTGTTTTCTTTCGGGTCTATCACTCAAACAAAGGGAATACGTCTTTACACCAAAACAGTAAAGGCTGAAATCAAAAGACCAACGCAAAGCTTACTATATTCCAGAAACGGGTAGCCTTGTGGCATTTAAGTAAGAATGGCTATACCCTTTCTTGAGAAAAACCGACCGCAAGTTGGTTAACCCAAGAGACCAAGGAGTATAGCCATGAAGAAAATTCAAACAAAAAAACTTAAGTTCGTCAATGACAAAACGCTGATCGCCACGGTTGACATCGGCAAGGGACTCAATATGGGATATGCCAGATGCCCTGATCATAGCGTAGTGAAGCCCTTTGAGTTTGCCAACAACAGGGCTGGATTTGACAAGTTCTGGGATTGCCTTGAGAAAGCCAGGGATTCCAAAAATCTGGACAGCATCATCGTTGGATTCGAGTCGACGGGCGCGTATGGCGAGCCTTTGCAGCATTTTTTGAAGAACAAGCCGGTGCGCCTGGTACAAGTTAATCCCATGCATACGAAGAGAGTTAAAGAACTCCAGGGTAATTCGCCGAACAAGACGGACAGAAAAGACCCAAAGGTTATCGCTGACATCATAGAGTTGGGCCACTCTTTGACCGTCGTTATTCCCGAGGGCGCTGCCGCCGAATTGAGGCGACTTACCCTCGCCAGAGAGCGGGCGAATAAACGATGTACCGCCCTTTATAATCAACTTCAGGACCTGATCTTTATCAGTTTTCCTGAGTTTTCGCAGGTTATAAAAGACGTCAAGACCAAGACAGCTCGTTACCTTTTGCAGACCTACCCAGACCCGCAGGACATTATAGATTTGGGCCTGGAGAGCCTGGGGGCTGTTATTAAACGCGTCAGCAGAGGAAAGATGAAACCCGCTAAAGCGAAGGACCTTTTCGAGGCAGCGAGGACATCTGCGGGGATTACCGAAGGACGTTTCAGTGTCGCTCTTGAGATCCAGGCGACACTCGAAGCGATTGCCTCCAGTGACGACTTTGTCAGCCGATTGGGAGAAGAAATGTCCCGTCATCTTGAAGATATTCCATACAGCCATCTTCTTCTCTCCATGAAGGGGATCGGCAGAGTTACCGTCGCGGGACTGATTGGTGAGATCGGAGATTTCAATAGCTTTGACACGCAACGAGAACTGCTCAAGCACGCTGGGTTTGACCTTTTTGAAATCAGTTCCGGCAAACTCAGGGGGAGCAGGCGTATTTCCAAAAGAGGTCGTCCTCTTCTGCGCAAGTTGCTCTTTTTTGCAGCACTCAATACGGTTCGCAAGGGCGGTGTGATGCATGCTCATTATCAGAGACACCTTAAAAAAGGTATGAAGAAAATCAAGGCACTTGTTGCCATCGCCAGGAAACTCCTCGGGATCATTTTTGCCTTGGTTCGCACAAAACATGAGTACCAGGAGGATTACCAAAAGATTCAAGCTGCCGCCACTATACCGATGGCAGCATAAAGAAAAAAGTGTGTGTAAGCGGGGTGACTATCATTAGCGTTATTAAGGCGACGTTGTCGACCTTCCCGCAAAGCAAAATAGCGCCCCGCTTGCACCTTAGCCCCGATAAAGCAAGATCAGAGCTCCGTTGAGACTCTCTAATTACCAGAGTTGGGCAAGGTGCGATTTACAATAAAAAGATTGACTGCAATAAACCAGAGCACGAAGTTCACAGAGAATGGCTTTTGTATATGGCAACAACAACCCGGTGGACACAATCGAGTCGCATGAAAGGGCAGTTGTGTGACTTGAATTATCGAGATATTCCATATAACCTGCCACCTGCTCAGCAACAAAGCTGAGTCCTTACGGGTTCAGTAAAAAAAAGCTCAACTTCGAGTCCTTCGTGCTCTTCGTGGTTGTAATTTATCGGCTCATGAATAAAACCTCCATGAAAAACAAACAAATTCTCCGCCAGGGCGCAGTTGCCGCCTGGCCAATCTGCCTGGGTTACTTCCCTATTGGCCTTGCCCTGGGTGTCCTCGCCCAAAAAGCGGGTCTGCCATGGTGGGCCGTGGCGATGATGTCTGTCATGGTTTTTGCCGGCAGCGCTCAATTTATTTGCGTCGCCATGATCGCCGCTGGCTCCTCCACTGCCGCTATCATACTCACCACCTTTGTTGTTAACCTGCGTCATGTTCTTATGAGCTCAGCACTGGCCGTTTACCTTCAGGGGGTTAACCGCAAATTTCTGGCTCTTTATTCCTACGGCGTAACAGATGAAAGCTTCGCAGTTAACCTGACAAAGTTCAGAGAAGGCAACTGGGGCCGTTGGCAGGCATTAATCGTCAATCACATGGCGAACAGCGTCTGGATAATGGCAACCACCTGTGGCGCCCTGATCGGACAGTTTGTCCCGCAGGGAGCCTTGGGCGTCGATTATGCCCTGACTGGCATGTTTATCTGCCTGCTGGTTTTCCAACTGCAAGGGCGTATTTATGTTATTACCGGAATCCTGGCCGCCGGACTTTCAACTTTATGGTATCTCCTTATCCCTGGGGACTCCTACATTGTCGGCGCTTCAATGAGCGCTGCGACCATCGGCTACCTTCTGAAGAAACGCTACAGGAGGAGTCAATGACCTTTAACGACTACCTCCTCCTCTTCGCAGGCATGGGCCTGGCCACTTACCTGCCCCGTGCCCTGCCCTTGCTTTACCTGGCCCACAAAAAGATGCCTCAATGGCTGATAGACTGGCTCAGCCTGATCCCGGTCGCAATCTTAAGCGCGCTGATTGCACCATCACTCCTTACCGATGCGTCAACACGTAGCTTTGCCTTCGGCAAGCTTGAGCTTTTGGTCGCAATTCCAACCTTGCTTTTTTCTTTGAAGACGAGAAGCCTTGGCGGAACGGTGCTGGTGGGAATGTTGCTTTACTGGTTGGGCGGGATGGTTTGGGGCTAGCAGCAAGCTAAACGCTGTAAGCTTTGCTTGCCCCCCATTTTAAGGCACAGAGACGTTGCCCTGGCCCACCTCCCCCTCTTGAGAGCGGGGTTATTTTTGCTCAGTTGCAGAGAAGAGAAAAGGGCGCCGAGAATTTAAAGCTGGTAGTCAGCGTAAACACCAATGTTTGGCCATTAATGTCTCCCGGGAAATATAACAGTATTGCCTTAAAACAAGAGGATCAACAGCGTCAACAGAAGAGACCAAAGACTGGGTATCCTACAAGTTGTATCAACAAAAATCATGTCGCCATAAACGGCTAGAAACCCTGCAATGCAAGAATAGCTTTAGACAATCCACATGGTTTCTTTAACAAACTGTTGATTCACTTTGTGGTAGGTTAAAAACTGACTCGATCAATAGAAAGGGGAAATCAATGAAGAGATTATTGGTAGTTTGCTTTTTTGTTATGCTCATGCTCTTAGTTGGCTGTGAAAGCGCCCAACAGAAGGCCTATGACCTGAAGGCCGACACGATCGGTACGCACCGAGTCGTTGAGGTTTATACCGAAGCGGGAAACAAGGTCGCTACTATTGAAGACGAAAGCATGAGATTTGAACTGGTTGGGGAGCGTTCTGTTCGACTCTGGTTGGGTGACAAGAACGAGAAAGTAATGATTGGTAATATGGGGTTTATAATTACAGACAAGTAAAGTCCCGTTGCTGCCGACCAATTAATGATGGCCACCAAGGGTCGAACCCTGGTGGCCATCGTTTCGTCTACTAAATTGTAATAATCGGGACTTGATCTGACAGACAGTGTCTGGTTTTGTACCTTGCCATCCGCATACTAAATATCCCTAGGCAATGTAAGAAAGAGTTGCCGTAATACTCATAGGAATGCCCCTACCCTGAGAATCAGGGAGGGGGTAATGTTTACTGTAAATAGTGCAAATAAGAAGCGACCCCTGAGGACAATCCCCAGAGGCCGCATCAGCAGGGCCTGTAGTAAAAAACAGGTTAATTATCAGTAACTGCTTCAGATGTATTTTTCAAGCGATAAATACACCATTCAACAAGAAGGCACTTTTTTACTCAGAAATCGTGATTAATGAAGAGTTGTGAGAGTAGCTTAGTAAATTTTAAGGATGATTAATCAAGTTATGGTCTCTTGTTGGTTTTATCGTGTCGTTGTTTAAAACAATTTCACATTGAGGGCTCACTCCCAGTCAGAAGTGGATTCGTGCTCCTCTAATAATTTCATCTCTTCAGAAATAATAGTTTCAAGCCTGGTGATTATCTCTTTTATTTCTTTTTCATTGACGGATTCAGAAAAACCCATACCAATTAATATTTCACAAAGGTCCTTCAATCGCACAATGCTGTTAATCATGATTTGCTCACCTTATCCTAAAGAATATTCGATCAGGGTCAGATTCATATCCCTTTTGTTGAAAATTACTTATTAGTTTTGTTGCTCGACTTAAGCCAATCAAGTGCAACCTCTTTATCCTGATAGGGGAAGTGCTTAACTTCGGCCTGAACAAAATGGCCAGCAACTCGTGGCAAAATAGACAAAAAGCCGCTATCTGTCACGGCTGCAACTTTTTTAATATTATAATGATGCTCTTTGATGAACTTTATATGGGAGAGTAAGGCCGCGAAGTTTTCCCACCCAGAGAAAGATTCGCTATAGATCATCAAGCCATTAAGTGTGCCCATTGCTTCGATATAAGGATCTACTTCTTTGGAAAGTGTCTCAAAGTCAGTCTTTTCCAAGGATCCTTCGGGTGTAATGACAAGGATTTTTTCGTCGAGCATTACTTCGTTTATTAGCATTTAGATCTCCCCTTTGGAAATTTTATAGTGTCGAAAAGACAACCTTTTACACTTCAATATTAGCAGTACGTTTAAGGATAACAAGGACAAGATCGTTCCAGTTTCTTCAAGCCCACAAACCCTGCAATCCAATAAAAAGGCCACCCGTTTCCAGGTAGCAATCATTAAGAGGATTAAAGAGCTTTTTAAATGTGTCTAGCAATAAGAAACCGATTGTCGTCTCATATGTCGTGAAATGTAAAAAAGTCCATTTTAATTTTTTTCTTCAGAGAGTCGGAGCTCACCTCTGGCCGGCTCCCCGGTCTGGTAGTTCGGGACAATGGAGTGTGCAGCGACAAACCTGACTTTTGATAAAGGCTTATTTCCCATGTCGAATTAGAAACCACGCATATTGATCGCGGAGACAATTCTCTCAACGGCGATCACGTAGGCTGCCTGCCGGTAATTCAAATCCTCCTCAGTCGCCCTTTTTTTGACGCTCTGCCACGCTTTCGTCAAACGCTTTTCAAGTTCTTGATTAACCTCGTCACTACTCCATTGATAACGCTGGCGATTCTGTACCCATTCCAGGTATGAGACAGTCACCCCACCAGCGTTGGCCAGAATATCGGGGACAATGACCACCCCTCGTTCTTGCAAGAGGCTATCCGCATCACATGTGACCGGCATGTTAGCAGCCTCAACGATCAACTTAGTTTTGAGGCGGTTTGCATTCTCCTCGTTGATCACTCCACCAACCGCCGCAGGAATCAAAACATCGACATCCAGTTCAAGAAGCTCCGTGTTGCTGATGGTGTCAAAGTCCCCTTTCAGATCTTCTAGCGAACCATTCACTTGCTTTTGCTTGCTGACCTGTTCGAGGGTCTGTTCAACCTCAAGGCCATCTGCATTAAAAAGTCCGCAATGGGAGTCTGATATTGCGACAATTTTGGCATCGTGCTCGGCCAGGAATCTCGCAGCGTAGGCACCAACATTACCAATGCCTTGGATCGCTACGGTCACACCTGCAACATCACGTTGTTCTGCTTCCAATGCCAGACGAGTCAGCAACGCTGCACCTCGGCCGGTCGCCTCGAGACGCCCGTGTGCTCCGCCTAGTGCGATCGGCTTGCCGGTGACTGCTGCTGGGTTAAACCCTGTATTGTGTGACAATGCATCAACAATCCAAGCCATTTCACGCGGACCACTGCCCATATCCGGGGCCGGTATATCGCGGTCCGGACCGATCAGCATCGAGATCCGCTGAACATAGCGCTTGGTTAAAATCTCCAGCTCACTAGTGGAGAGTTTGTGGGGGTTACAGTTGATGCCGCCCTTGGCCCCACCAAAAGGCAAGTCGAGTAAACTGGTTTTCCAGGTCATGATTTCCGCGAGAGCGACAAAATGTTCAATATCAACATCTTCGTGAAAGCGCAGTCCACCTTTAAACGGCCCTCTACTCTGGTTGTGCTGAACACGGTAGCCATAGAAAACATTGATAGAGCCATCATCGCGTTTCAACGGCAATTCAAATCGAACCTCGCGATAGGGGCTACGAAGCAACTGCTGCATTTCCGATGATATATCCAGAGTTCGGAAGGCATCTTCCAGGAACTTTTCACAACTTTTCCGAGGAATATTGTTGCTGCTCATCTGATCCTCCATACGATGGTTGCCCTGGTTCTTTACTCGTGGTTCAAAAAAAACTTCAGTGCAGGAGGTGTCATCAAGGTTGTAACAATTGCCATGATGACGACGGCGGAAAACATATAGTGGACAATAGGTGGCACCGGCGGTGGAAGCGAAAAAATCCCGGCGCGCAAAGCGATGTCGGCAATAATCAGTTCAACGGCGCCTCGGGCGTTCATTCCGGCGCCAACCGCTAAGGCCTCGCTGTTCGACATGCCAATGAAGCGGGCAGATAAGCCGGCCCCTAAGACCTTTCCCAGGGTTGCAATAGCTATCATGGCCAAGACAAAGCCAGGGATTTGTTTGAGTGCCTGCAAATCGAGATGCATCCCTATGGAAGCAAAAAATATTGGTGCCAAAAAACCCGTTGTCACCCCTTTCAATTTGGAGAGTAAATCATCATAGGTTTTTGCAGAAATTGTCCTCCTGCGAAAAAATAGCCCTGCCATGAATGCGCCGAGGATAAAATGCATCCCGAGGGCTTCTGCCAGAAGCGCGTAGGCCATACCCGCAACCAACAACATACTGAATTCGAATTCTTCTGCTTGGCTTTTATCAAGATAACGACCGATAGCTGGGAATAAATAATGCCCAAATAGACTGGCAATGACGAAAAACAGGACAACCTTAGCCAGGAGAAACAGTAGCGCCATGATACCGGGGATACTACCACTTTCGAGGAACCCGGTGAGAATGGCGAGGAGCACCAGGCTAAGCGTGTCATCGATTACGGCAGCAGAGATAATTGTCTGCCCGACCCTGCTTTCCAGTTTGCCAAGATCCATCAGAGATTTGATGCTTACCGGAACTGCAGTAACAGCCATGACTGTGCCGAGAAAAAGGGCTTGGGCTGCCAGGATATCGGTCGCTGGTAAAGTGAGATAACCAAAGCCAAAGCCGAGGGCAAAGGGTATCAGCATCCCTCCTGTCGCAACCATTAAAGCACCTTTCGAAGCTTTCAGGAGCTTGACAGGACTGAGCTCAATACCACCTAGCAACATCAGAAAAAAAATACCTAGGTCTGTAATCGCCCTAAAAACTTCATTTTCCGTTAAACCCGCCAGAATTGGAAAAGTCTGATCATAGTGATGGACCAGCATACCGAGACAGATGCCGGAGACCAGTTCACCCAGGAGAGCTGGTTGTCCAAGTCGTTCGGAAACCTCGCCAAAAATACGGGTTACAATGAGGAGAACTAAAAGAATGTAAATAATCGACATGATTAATTCATCTGGTATTGGAGAAAAACCTTTATTGCAAACATCATGGGTCGTTACCCTTTAAAGGTTAACGAACTATGAACATCATACAAGGGCTATATTTTTTTGTTAGGCGGCAGACCCTGGGTGTTCGTCTTTTGATAAATAGAGGCAATCAATCTTGACAAGAAGCAGTAGACTGACATCATGAAAGACAAAACGTGTGTTATTTTATAATGTTATGGGATTTAATGGACAACAAAAAGTGTTGTCTAAACAGAAAGTTTTGCCTGATGTTTTTCAAAGGAGCCCACAACTGTTGGAAGGTTGCAAACTCTAGCGGGTTGCATCTTTGGTTGATGGGGCAGCCTATTTAATGCGTTTGCCGACGCTTGTGAAACTGTCAGCCAAGTGACCTATCTTTGACGATAGCTCTGTCGCTTATAGTGGCAACTTCAATCATAAGACTTGTTTTGAATCCTTCTCAAAATCTTCCTGACTCAAGATTCCTATGCGCATCGCATATTGAGTCATTTCTACAGGGCTACTCAATGAGAGCTTCTTCTTAATGGACGTCCGGTGCTTTGCGACTGTTTTGGGACTGATACAGAGGAGTTCTGCAATCTCAAGAGTGATTCCACCGTTGGCAATCAGCCTGAAAACCTGTTTTTCTCGGTCGGTAAGCTCCTGGTAAGCACCCAGATGGTCTTCACCAAGATCTCGATGCTCCAAATAAAAGTCTATGATTGTCGGGCTAAGTTCAGGGCTCAGTATGTAATCATCCATATTGATTCTGCGGATCGCATTCACTACCTCTTCCAAGGGCGTGCTTTTCAACAAGTAGCCGCACGCCCCTGCCTTTAAAGACTGATAGACAAACACCTCGTCACTTCGATCACTGTAAACAATTATTGCCAACTTAGGATTCTCATCATGAATAAGTCGTATCGCCTCCCTGCCGCTCATGTCAGGCAAGGCTAAGTCCATCAGGACCACATCAAGAGGTCTGTTTCTCACTTGCTGAAGACCATCCTGAGCGCTATTGGCAAAGGCGACGATGTCTAAATCAACATAATCCACCAGGAAGCTTTCCAAACCTTCTCTCACCACAGGTTGTTCGTCGATAAGTAGAATATTTAATGTTTCCATAAGGACACCAGCAATAGAGACGGGGAGATAAAGAAATACAGGCATTACAAATTAGAATATCCGTCAACTGAAAAACGTATTTATTTTAGCAGCTTATATTTTAATAGCAATTTTGCATGAGCATAATTCTACCACCAAGAGTAGCAATGGGCTCATAGCAGAACCCTTGTATGTGAGTTACCATTTTATGCAATTAGACATAGATAAAGAAAGGAGAGAGAAATGATGACAAAATATTCTGACAGATTTTCTGAAGCAACAAAAGAACTCCAGGAAAAATCCGGTTTTGTCTGTGAAGCCTGCAATAAAACTTACACCAAAGATGATGCAGTGAAGAAAGACATGTCCTGCTGTAATCGCACCCTGAAAGAATTGGTACAAGAAAGTTTTGGCCCATAAAAAATGGCGGGCTAAAGCCGTTGCCACCAATAGGGTGTGAATAAAGGAATTGCCTACATTTCACTCATTAGCAAAGGTGCCGTTTGTCACCTTTACTTTATTGTCCCAAACACAGGGAGATTCGTTATGAGTAAAAAACAAGTTTATGAAAAAAAATTCAAAGCCCAACTTGATGAATTGAATTCCAAAATTGATGTTCTCAAAGCCAAAGCAAAACAAGCTGAGGCTTCAGTACAGGCCGATTATTACGAAACAATTGAAGACCTGCAAAAGAAGCGTTCCGAAGCTCAAAACAAGTTACAAAGTCTTCGCGAAGCTGGCGACGATGCCTGGGAAGACATGAAACAAGGAGTCGAAGACTCTTGGACCTCTTTTGCGGCTGCTGTTAAGTCAGCATTTTCACGGTTTCAGTAACCTGTGTTGAAAAATCATGGGTTCAAACTTTGTCTATTGAAAACAACTCCGCCTTGAGGAGATTTAATATGAATACAAAACCCTCGTTTGATTGGAAATTAATACCCGTTCTAAGTGTCATCTTCTTTGTTCTTTTTATAGGGTCTTCTGTGAGTCTTGCCGCACACCATGAAGAGCCGAAAACAACGGCATCCGATGTTAAGAAGGAAGCCTTGGAAACTTATGACACTTTTAAAAATTATACTCTTGATCAGCGTGCTAAGGCTATCGAAGCGGCCGACAAAAAGCTTGAGGCCATTGATACAAAACTCGACGTAATACAGAGTGACCTTGAGAAACGTTGGCAGTCTATGAGTGAGGCCGCCCGCAAAAAAAACCAGAAAATGATCCGTAAACTGAACAAGGAACGCGAGGGCGTCGCCGAATGGTATGGCGGCATGCGGCATAGTTCTGCGGAGGCATGGGAAGAAGTCAAGAAAGGTTTTGCGGAGAGTTATGATCGCTTGGAGAGGGCCTTTGCCGAAGCGAGTATGTCTTTTGAAAAAGACAAAGACGAATAAAGTTGGGATAACCGAGATTGCCCTGAAATAATCAAACATTAAAAC
>NODE-927-length-10190-cov-9.02792_pt1 | contig 10190 bp, 3 predicted proteins | sample MGYA00139097_ERZ477577 | MGnify/ENA metagenome assembly ERZ477577 | reverse complement strand
AAAAGGAGGAGAAGGAGGAGGAGAATAGCTCACATAGAACACACGCACCCTGGAGAACTCTTCAGAATATGTTTTTTTCTACAACAACTAATTTAAGTATGACATTAATTTTCTTCCACTCTTCGGCTCTCCTCACATTAACTTGCACTCACAAATACACATGGATTCACACAGACATACTCTTTATGGCAACTAAAAAATGAATGGGATGAATATATAAGGCACCTGTCGACAATACTCTTCAAAATCAGCACCATACTTCTCTTTGCAGTGAACGTGATCTCTTCCAACGCGGTGGATTAAGACGGTCGTGAAGAAGATGACGTAAAAGTATGGTATCAAAGAGTCGAAGCCAGTAATGAGACCCCAGGAAAGTGCCATGAAAAGGTCTGCCGTGTAGTGGATCTTTCTCGCAACTCCCCACCACCCTCCAGTGAGAAGTTTGTTCCCGTGTTTCGTCTTGATATAGGTTGGATTATGGAGTGTTCCCCAAGGCAATTGAGGAAAGGTATTTCGCTCCACATATGTTCCACGATGTTGCATTCGGAATCGATTTTTCTGAGAATTGGCTGTGTCCCAAACGTAGTATGCTGCCAAAAGAATAATGAATAGAGCAACTGTATACATCTTGGAGTGGGTGATAGGATCATTTGCAAGCGATCGGTTGAGCAAATAGAGGGTGGAGTAACAGTATGAAAATGGGACTCCCGCAAAGTTCCAAAATATAAGCATGAACCCCCATTTCTCGTAGAAAATGTCCCATGTTGTGGGGATGCACTCCTCGCCTTTCATGCATGCGTTCACATACAGACAGTGCGCGAGCAGCATGAAGAGCAGAGGTGATGATGTCTTTATCTCATTCATTTCAATCAATCCTCCAAACAGCGACCAAGCGCCAGGGGTGATTCCAGCTTGCAAATCTCTTGCGACATTGATTTCGTGATCTTTTACAGCAGCGCTCAATGAAATGAAGAAGAGAAGCTTCCATGGAATACGAATTTCCGACCACATTTTCAAGTCAACGTTGCCAATTCTTGGATTTAAGACAGCGCCCATGAAAAGGTCATAGGGGACAGAACCAGACATTCGATGCGTTCGCCCTAATGTACGACCAACGACATAGGTACCGATGGTAACTATAACTCCCCATAACATGGCCACCGACATGATTGGCCCGATTTCATCTACAACAGTAGTTATAGGGAAATACCCCGAGGTGTGAAGGAGAGTAACAAGAAGTAAATCTACATACCAGGTAGCCACTCCATTGCAGAGATATTCAAGCTGTTTCCCTCCCAAGCTTGGCACGGGCAAGCCCGAGACTTTGATCCCCGGCAACGTTGCCGCTGTGATGTATTCAAACACATTGAACGAGAGGTAGATGATAGCAGCACGTTGTGTGGGAATAATGGTGGGAAGGCCCTCCTCCCAAAACTCCCATTGTAGGGGGTTCTCAAGTCGCCCATAATTCATCGCGAGGCACAGGTAAAGGTACACCATAAGTATTGGGAACCCGACCATGAGGGCTGACACGCCCAATGGACCGCCAAACTCGTTGGGGATGACCTTTGAATCCCATGCAATCTCTTTGCGGGCGCCTTCCGCAGTTGTACCCGTTCTGATGGTGTTGGCCACAGTTTCGTCGTCGCTGCTTGATGACTCGGTTTCGGCCGACGAGGACGCGCTGCTGAGTGTCTTGCCAAGTTGTTGCGAACGCGAGGAGCGGCGGTTCCGCATACCACCGGCCGCGCCTCTCCGCAAGGCCCTTTCTGATTGTAACAACATTGTCACCGAGGTAATACTATGATGGGTCTATTATGAGAACACCATCGTCGGTGGGAGGAAGGAATGAGGCCTGAGAATTGCCACTTCTATTTCTGTCCCAAGCCAAACTCAAAACCTGCAAGAATAGCTTACGGCCCCTTTTTTGACATCTGACGATCAAACAAAAAGATCTGCGCAACCTCCTATCCACCTCAATATCTCAATAACAAAGCAAAATCGCCGCTTCATCTTTCGGCAGCACCCTCACCCCACCTGCCACACGCGCTGGTATCGCCGGCTTAGCGCACAGTGGCCGCAATAGCGCGTGCTATCTGATCTAACACATACACATCATACCAGCGCAAAAATCACATATCATCAAGGGAGTACATATTATCATGTTCAAGCAAGCATTTGTACCGCCCAATTCAAAGTCTAATGCGGACAGAAAAGCCTGCATTTGTGACTGGGGGGATGCTTGTCCTCAGTTCAAGACTTTCTTTGACAAGGAGAGGCACCATCTGGGTGGTGATTATTACAGGCTTTATTTGACCGACACCTGCGATTCACAGAACGCATTTGCAGGCATATGCAGCTTCCTAAATGTGCCCCAACAGAAGAAGGAAGAGATAAAGGAGCAGTTGCGCTTGTGGCAACAGGATAAATCCAAAAATGCACCTGTGATAACTCGGCAACAGAATAAATCCAAAATTGCACAACCTGTGATCAGAGTTGCCAAGTTTCATTATCCTCTTTCAGTGGTGACGTTGATTAGGGCGCAGGAAGTATATCCCAATAAACCTGTTCAGAGGGATATAGCATATGAACTTGGAATATATAAGGATAGGAGCCCGTCTGCTCACAATGATACTTTGATAAAGTACAAGCCCGACCTTGGACAGGGCATAACAGTTGGGTCAATGAAGAAGCACAAAAAGTCTCCCCTCCTCAGGATAGTGCCGTGTGCTGGATATAATGATGTTGAAGGCATTGCTGCTGCAGTGCAGAGTAAGGGATCCTCTAGTAGAATTGACATGGGGAAGGTTAGGGAAGAATATGAGAAAGCACAGAAAGAACTCCGGAGTGGTGATGAATGGGATGGAATAGTAAAGAGCAAAGATGATGTGATAGAGCAACAAGCTTGCAGGATATCAGAATTGGAACAGCAGGAGGCTTGCAGGATATCAGAATTGGAGCAGCAGGTGGAACACCGTGACAAATCTAGTGAAAAGCACCGCAAAAGATCACAGAGAGCACGTCAGTCTCTCAATGAGCAGGCAGAACACGAATTCATGGCCATGGGTAGTGCAGTCATGTACAACACTTTTCTGGATCTTCTGGCTGTGTCTGGGGGGATATCAAGGTTGACAATATTCAATCCAAAATGGCATGAGAAAAACCCTGAAGCTGCTAAACTGTTTTGGGGGTATCCAGATTACAAATCTGCTCAGCTCTACGTTGGTGCATACTTTCCTGGGGAGGTAGACACGTCATATGATCCATCAACACACGTGATAATTTGCAGAGATGGGTCGTTGAGGATGCCAAATTTGACTGCATATGAGAAGTGCATGATGTGCCGAATGTTCTTCCATGTTTTCAGCCACCAACAAGTCATAGCTTTGTGCTTTGATCGTCACCGTACTCGAATTGGCCAGATCTTAAAAGAGTGGGCGCCAAAATGGGCAAATGTTGGACAGTCTCTTTACTGCCTTGATGTGACACTGGACTATCTTATCAAGGAGGTGCCTGACAAAAACATTGAACTTGGCAAACCATTGTTGGTATTCATTGATGGAAAAGATTGGCTATTAGCCACTAAACGCAATGACAACGCCATTGCCAAAATGCTGTTTTCTTCAAAGAATGAGACTGAATGCACACGTTGCCTCACCATCAGCTCAGCTTCTGGGTTAGTTATCATTGCATCTCCTATGTTTGGTGGGCGCGGAGGTGAGAAGAAGATAGTTGAATGGATGGGATCTCTAGGCTCAGAATATGCACCTGTGGAAAAATGGGAGGATGTTGCAAAAACGGATCCATGGAATCCAGACGTTGATGATGTGTTTTGGACTGCATTGCAAGACAGCATCAGTGCTAAGGATTACGATGAGATGTTGAAGCAAATCGAAGAGGGCGATCCGCTGGTTTCCAATGGATTGCTGGATGATGGTGTCTTGTTGACTGGTCATCCGACAGGTCTTGACAAGGAGGGTTTGAATGCAGAGTTGGATAGCGAGGCAGAGGAGGAACAAGAGAAGGAGGGTGAGGACTCAAAGAAAAAAGGCCGCGACGTGTATGGTTGTCTAGATGCAGTTGCTGCCTACGATGAAATGGTCAAAATGAAGGTGGTGGAGAAACACCTGCGTGAAACTGGCAGTGAAAAGAGCACTCCTGTTTTGAGTCCTGAGACATTGAATCGACAAAATGAAAAGGCCCTTAGGAATAGTCCCAACTCCTCTGGCAAAAGAAAGTTGAGGCAGTTGGAAATTCACGAAAGGTTGCATTTATTGTATGAGTCCGGTGACTTACCCAAGTGTTCCCTGTCATACTATCTGTTGGTAGACACAGATCGTCGTCGGAAGTTGTTGGCTTGGATGGGAAGTGATTTGGCAGGGGACGTCCCAAAGCCGTCTCCTGACGATGTGCCAAAGTTGCCTCTTAATCTCGCTATGATACCGGCGGAATGCGGGATAGGAGGAGACAAAGGGTTTGATGGCATTTCCTATTACTTTGCTAATCTGAACGACGTTGACACTCCTGCACAGTCACCAAACTACAAACTTTATGCATTGACGGAAGGAATGATATTAGCAGAGGTTCCTATCACAACTGTCCGAGCTCCTTCAGAAACTGTGTTTAAACGAATAAATGGAGAAGCTGTGCTGAGAGAGAGAATTCCATATTATATGATTCCTTTGCTTCCTCACGGACACGCCATTGCTCACGGTGAAGCAAACTTGTGTCAACCGTTGAGAAGACCTGGCAGGAATGCCATTGTGGGTGATGATTACTGGGACAACGTTGTTGAATACGAGCGCATCGAGCAACCCACCCACGCTGAAAGAAACATTCATGCGTCTGAGAGACACCTATGCAGGCGCTGCCAGCGCCCTGGCATTACACAACAATGCTTAAAGTGCAAAAGGTGGTATCACTTTGAAGGAGAATGCCACGATTTTGACAGTTGCAATCCAGGTCCTCATCACAATCCTTACACCAAGTCAAATCTTGACAGGGCTTACAATCCATCCTCTCCTGGAGAAGGTGACAATGCAGCAACTGCTTTTTCATCTCCGACGGTGGAGAGGAACACTAGCGGCAAATCAACAGGCACCAGTGACCACGATAGCAGCGATGATTCTGATGACACGTGGGACAAATGCATCCAAGACAATGCAGCAACTGCTTTTTCATTTCCTACGGCGGAGAGGAACACTAGCGGCAACTCAACAGGTGCCAATGACCACGATAGCAGCGATGATTATCCGCCTTCAGTTGACTTGGATGAATATAGGAAGGACACAGAGCACAGCGACGATGACGCGAATGCGTGGCCGACCAAAATCACGAATCTCATACCAGCAACTGATAAAGGCATGGATCACTATAGACTATCCAAGGGTGACGTCCCTTGCCTTCTTAGAGCATTCCAAGTTGTCGCAAGATCGGGTGCATACGAAGGACCCAACGTTCTCAATAAAGAAAAATATCGTATCGTCAGAGAAGAGTGCTATAGAGAGGGAGGCCCATTCCACGGCAAAACGGCTCCATCACTGGCAACATTTGCAAATATAATGAGGAATGGTGTGAGGAACTGGAGTGGCAAAGGTGCAAGGCACTTCAACGTCAGTCCCTACTCCGACTTAGTCTGCTATTGTAGGGACAATTTTTCATCGGATAATATTCATCCTACTCTTCCTGCAGCTCCGTCCACTCCAGTCACCCACCCAGCACCATCCACTCCTCCAACCAGCGGCAGCTCCAATAAAAAGAGAAGAAAGCGCAGGAGAAAAAGAAAAGCTCCGTCTCCGCCCTCCTCCCAAGAGAAACTGCCGCCAGCCTCATCGCCAGACAGCACATCTAGCAAACGAAGACGAAAAAGAAGAAGAAAGAAGAATCAATTTTTGAAAAGTCCCTACGTGTAATCACAGTTAAATTACATTAATTATTGATCACTATAATATTTACTTAGTCTTCTGACGCTTCCTCTGAGCGCTCTCTCGCTTGAATTTGTCTGGTGCTACTGCATTCTCAATCAACATCAAGACTCCTGTAATAAACTTTGGATTCACTTTGTAATTAGACTCAAACTCTTCCCGGGACAAATTCCTCTGCTGGACAATTGACAAAAAATGCAGGAAGCCGATTGAGTGCGAACAAAAATATCCTCCCTTTTTGCAGCTGCAACTGGATAGGTCGAGAAGATACACTCCATCCTTTCGGTCTTCAAACACTGCATACACAGTGTGCACCACACTTGTCTTCGAGCTTAGACAATCACAGCAAAGAAGAACACATTTTGTTCCATCAGCCTTTGATTCTACATTCCTGCATTTGATTGTTTTTGGATCATAGAAACCACCGTTGACCAACAGCTGAACTCTCTTTCTAATAGATGGACGGTCTTTGCGCTTTTCTCCTAGAAGGTTGTCTATGTAATCATCACAAATGCCTTTCAGTTTCATTGCTAGTTCGCTGTAGTTCCTACTCCAATTGTCATATTCATTGTCATCTGCTCGTATCTTGATAGCAATAAACCCATCATGCTGGCTTGCTATTGGCTGCAGTGGGGGGGATTGAATAGGCTTATGAATGCGGAGGCAGGACCTGACAACAGACTCAACTTCGTCTCTGGGGTTTGTCATGCGAGCCTCAAGTCGTCTTGCTCTCAAAAAGTTTACAAGGCATAACTTAGGCTGAGCTTTGATAGGATGGGCGGTGAAATTGAGATCTCCAAATATAGGATCAGGCACAGGTCGATTGTAGCTCTCCAAAGGTTTCCGTTCAAGTGGCAGCACTTTGCAATTGTATAGATTATTGAGTAGATCCTGATTGGCAGTCAAGTCGCCCGAGTCAATTCCAATGTATTCCCCCCAATTATCGACATCGTCAGGTAAATCATTAAGGGGGACTAAACTTGTCGTGCCTGTATGGCAATCAAATTCTAGCACGGGAGCGTGAAGCATGTACTGTCGAACCTTTTTGTATTTCACCAAATCCTCATCTGTCAACCCCCCCTTTTTTGCATTCAGCCGTAGAAATTCATCTCTGTCATCGGCTTTTGCAAGTCTGTCTATGATACTATCATCGATGCGCATCCTATTCCTTCTCTGCTCATCAGTAGCATTCCTTGGCAATGATGGTAAGCTGCCCGACAGAACTTTCACTACACCATTGTTTTCATAGTTCTTGTGATAATCATTCCCCAGCAGAAGTATCAAATCCGTAGTCAGCGTAGGATATTTGTTCACCTTTGAGTTGTATGGGTTGTCTGATTGCATGAAAATATCCCTGTCGTAATATTGGAATTCGTATTCTCCATTGGTCTTTCGCCTGGCTTTGCACAATACACGCTTCGCCCCCAGACCGACAATATCCCCATCCTCTGTTATGATGCCTTCTACTACTTTATCTTTTTCCAACTTGACCATTTGCTGGTCAGCCTCTTGAAAAGAGCCGCAGCATAGGACATTATCTTCTTTCATCCATCTCAAAAGGGCAGCATGGTCTATGGGGTTTGGTTTTTTCATGCCCATACGAGATGCAGTTGCTTTTTGCATCTCCTCTGCACTTATTTGTACGGTGTCATCTGCCAGAACTTTGTTAAGCATCTCCCCCCATGCCTCTCCAGCCCTTTCCCTGTCCATAAATCGCTGGTTTCTTCTTTCATTCTTGTGGCAAGGGGCAACTCCATCAAATACATACACAGGAGTAATGTGCTTCGACAAATTAGTGTGGAAACTCATCACATTTTGCAGCAAGTTGGGTGCAGGATATGGTGGATCGGAAGTCATAGCAAGCCTATCAATGTCTGAATGTGATAATCTGTTCATGAAGATAGATATGTCAACCGCCCAACGGCCATTGAAATCTGCCAATGGTCTAAAAGGGCTATCCTTGAAATTACCCAGGGCTGTATCCCACCAGTGATTAATAGTCATGATGCACTGCAACTGCGTAGAGGGGGGCAAGTTCTCTTGTGTAGACGCCAAAAACGGATATTTAGATGTTTTGGGAGGGGCTATTATCCTCCCTACAACAGCAATATGTACTCCCTTGATTGATATGTGATTTTTGCGCTGGTATGATGTGTATGTGTTAGATCAGATAGAACGCGCTATTGCGGCCACTGTGCGCTAAGCCGGCGATACCAGCGCGTATGGCAGGTGGGGTGAGGGTGCTGCCGAAAGATGAAGCGGCGATTTTGCTTTGTTATTGAGATATTGAGGTGGATAGGAGGTTGCGCAGATCTTTTTGTTTGATCGTCAGATGTCAAAAAAGGGGCCGTAAGCTATTCTTGCAGGTTTTGAGTTTGGCTTGGGACAGAAATAGAAGTGGCAATTCTCAGGCCTCATTCCTTCCTCCCACCGACGATGGTGTTCTCATAATAGACCCATCATAGTATTACCTCGGTGACAATGTTGTTACAATCAGAAAGGGCCTTGCGGAGAGGCGCGGCCGGTGGTATGCGGAACCGCCGCTCCTCGCGTTCGCAACAACTTGGCAAGACACTCAGCAGCGCGTCCTCGTCGGCCGAAACCGAGTCATCAAGCAGCGACGACGAAACTGTGGCCAACACCATCAGAACGGGTACAACTGCGGAAGGCGCCCGCAAAGAGATTGCATGGGATTCAAAGGTCATCCCCAACGAGTTTGGCGGTCCATTGGGCGTGTCAGCCCTCATGGTCGGGTTCCCAATACTTATGGTGTACCTTTACCTGTGCCTCGCGATGAATTATGGGCGACTTGAGAACCCCCTACAATGGGAGTTTTGGGAGGAGGGCCTTCCCACCATTATTCCCACACAACGTGCTGCTATCATCTACCTCTCGTTCAATGTGTTTGAATACATCACAGCGGCAACGTTGCCGGGGATCAAAGTCTCGGGCTTGCCCGTGCCAAGCTTGGGAGGGAAACAGCTTGAATATCTCTGCAATGGAGTGGCTACCTGGTATGTAGATTTACTTCTTGTTACTCTCCTTCACACCTCGGGGTATTTCCCTATAACTACTGTTGTAGATGAAATCGGGCCAATCATGTCGGTGGCCATGTTATGGGGAGTTATAGTTACCATCGGTACCTATGTCGTTGGTCGTACATTAGGGCGAACGCATCGAATGTCTGGTTCTGTCCCCTATGACCTTTTCATGGGCGCTGTCTTAAATCCAAGAATTGGCAACGTTGACTTGAAAATGTGGTCGGAAATTCGTATTCCATGGAAGCTTCTCTTCTTCATTTCATTGAGCGCTGCTGTAAAAGATCACGAAATCAATGTCGCAAGAGATTTGCAAGCTGGAATCACCCCTGGCGCTTGGTCGCTGTTTGGAGGATTGATTGAAATGAATGAGATAAAGACATCATCACCTCTGCTCTTCATGCTGCTCGCGCACTGTCTGTATGTGAACGCATGCATGAAAGGCGAGGAGTGCATCCCCACAACATGGGACATTTTCTACGAGAAATGGGGGTTCATGCTTATATTTTGGAACTTTGCGGGAGTCCCATTTTCATACTGTTACTCCACCCTCTATTTGCTCAACCGATCGCTTGCAAATGATCCTATCACCCACTCCAAGATGTATACAGTTGCTCTATTCATTATTCTTTTGGCAGCATACTACGTTTGGGACACAGCCAATTCTCAGAAAAATCGATTCCGAATGCAACATCGTGGAACATATGTGGAGCGAAATACCTTTCCTCAATTGCCTTGGGGAACACTCCATAATCCAACCTATATCAAGACGAAACACGGGAACAAACTTCTCACTGGAGGGTGGTGGGGAGTTGCGAGAAAGATCCACTACACGGCAGACCTTTTCATGGCACTTTCCTGGGGTCTCATTACTGGCTTCGACTCTTTGATACCATACTTTTACGTCATCTTCTTCACGACCGTCTTAATCCACCGCGTTGGAAGAGATCACGTTCACTGCAAAGAGAAGTATGGTGCTGATTTTGAAGAGTATTGTCGACAGGTGCCTTATATATTCATCCCATTCATTTTTTAGTTGCCATAAAGAGTATGTCTGTGTGAATCCATGTGTATTTGTGAGTGCAAGTTAATGTGAGGAGAGCCGAAGAGTGGAAGAAAATTAATGTCATACTTAAATTAGTTGTTGTAGAAAAAAACATATTCTGAAGAGTTCTCCAGGGTGCGTGTGTTCTATGTGAGCTATTCTCCTCCTCCTTCTCCTCCTTTT
>NODE-926-length-10196-cov-3.75259_pt1 | contig 10196 bp, 8 predicted proteins | sample MGYA00139097_ERZ477577 | MGnify/ENA metagenome assembly ERZ477577 | reverse complement strand
TTGTTTCACTATTTGGAGAGGTAATTAAAAGACAAAATTTAGTACTCCCTATATCAAGAATAGAGATAATTTCACGAGGTTTTTCTAGCTGTTTCATCCATCTTCCCTAATTTAAAAACAAGCAACATAGGAATATTTTACCTTAGTTTATCCCATTTTTGTAAGGAAATTAAAATTTTGTCGTAACTTTGTTTATGTCTTCAAAGAAAACAAAGCGAGGGATCCTTTGTTGTTCCTTGAGATGAAGAAGTGATGACTCCAATTTGGGTAGCTTTTTTTCCCAGTCTTCGCTGCCATAATAGACAATAACAGGATGGTTTAAAAAAGAAAAAATCATGGTTAAATCTTGATGCTTATCTACAACTAATTCACCTAAGTGATTGAGCATAAGAGGTGACATATTCCTCAAAAGTGAAACTATTTTTTCTTTTGACTCTTTTTTATCTTCTGCACCTGCTGCTTTGATAAAGAGATGGGGGATTTCTCTTTTTAATAAATCTTCGTCTATAAGATAGCTCAAGTAATCATAGCTCACTTCTCGAGTGTCCCCTGTTAAAATAAATCTCTCGCCTGATTTTTTTTCATAAACAGCGTAAGGAAGAGGACAATTAAAATGAATTTCCAAAAGATCAACCAGAGGATGGTAACGAATATCGTACTCTTTGATAAAATTTTTTTCCGTCAATTTTTTTTCATTCATCCAGTGATAAAGATCATAAAGAGACTTTTTTTCATTAAAGAAATCAACCATGGCCAAAGTTAATCGACCTACAAGATGTGTCGGACAATTGGAAAAAGAGCTCTTGTATTGAACAGCTCCATAGAGAGATTGAGAAAAGATCAAAAAAAGAATAATATTTTTCATCTTTTTTATTTTGAACTATCTTTAGGAAAGAAGCTATATTTTTACCTCAAGCTCCAATTCAACATGAAATTTGCGAAAAACTTCTTCTTTGACAACTTGTACCAGCGCTACAAAATCCTCATAAGTGGCCTCTCCTCTATTTTCCATAAAATTGGCATGAAGAGTACTCACAAAAAGATCACCCACATGAACTCCCTTGAGATTTGCCCCATCAATAAGCTTTCCTGCCGGCATTTCTTTAGCGGGATTTTTAAAAACACAGCCACATGTCTTAGAAGAAAGAGGCTGCGTCTCTTTTCGATAATTGAGATACTTTGTTATTTTTTCTTCCAAAGCATCATCACGCGACGTGGCCTTTAAAATCATTTTTGTAATAACCTCCCCCTCCCCGCAAAAATGATTTTTTCGATAAGAAAAATTTTTCGCCCGATCATCACTTGTGAGAAATTCTTTTGAACAAATATTTCCTTCCCCGTCAATCCATTCAATAAAAGAGACTAAAGAAGAAAATTCTCCTAAAGAGGTCCCCGCATTCATAAAGGCAACTCCGCCCATCGTGGCCGGAATTCCCGTTAAAACTTCAAATCCTCCCAGAGAATACTTTTTGGCCAACTGTAAAACAGCATTCACCGTCGTTGAAGCATCACAACTGAGCGTCATTTTTTTCTCATCAACAGACAGTAAATGTAAATCTGCTTTCGGTAGTTTGAGATAAACGCCTTCTTCCCAGGAAGAAAGAAGTTGATTTGATCCTCCGCCAATGAGGCGATAAGGCCGCTTTTGTTTTTTTAATTCTTGAATAACAGCTCTTGCTTCATGAAAACTTTCAAGCTCATAGAGATACCCCCATGATTTTAGCCGCATGGTGGAGTAACGGGCCAAATTAACTTTTGTAAGATGGTTTAATTTTTTATTAAACTCCTTCTCCATTATCTTCTTTCCCCAAGAATATCTCTAATACTCTTGCCAATAGCACCAGCACCCAGTGTCAGCACCACCGTCTCTTCGCCTCCTGCTATAATCTTTTCAATAAAAGCATTCATCTCCGAGAGATTTTCCATGGAACTTACTAAGGATGGATGAAGCTGGTTAATATCATCCATTAAGCGCACATGATTAATTCCTTCAATAGGCCGCTCTCCTGCTGGATAAATAGGAAAGAAAAAAACTTCATCGGCAAGATTAAAACAGTGAAGAAACTCTCCCCAGCAATCTTTTGTTCTCTTATAGCGATGAGGTTCAAACAAAACCACAAAACGCCGCTGAGGATAAAGCTCGCGCACAGTCTTAATAGTGGCCTTAATTTCTGTAGGATGATGACCGTAATCATCGATAATATTAATTCTGCGCCCTTCATTGGTATAAAGACGCTCCAAACGGCGCCCCACCCCACAAAAGGCCTTAATCCCTTTGGCAATCTCTTCAAAATTTAAATCACACTGATGGGCCAAAGAAATGGCGCCAAGAGCATTGAGGACATTGTGCTCACCAGGCAGCTGAATCATCATATCCTGCACCGCCATTTCACCTTTGTAATAAAGGTCAAAATGAGATCTTCCCTCGCTATCATAGCGAATATTGTGGGCCGCATAATCGGGAACTTCTCCTGCAAGATCAGGATGCTGCAAAAGACCAAACGTCACCAAAGGACGCTGAACACGCGCGCGAAGTTGCCTCAAAGAAGAATCGTGTAAATTCAGTGAACAAGTGCCGTAAAAAGGAATGCGCTGCAAAAATGAAAAAAAAGAATCTTTGAGTTGCTGAACACCACCATAATGATCCAAATGATCATTATCGATATTTGTCACCACCGCCATTACAGGCGACAAGAGCAAAAAACTCCCGTCTGACTCATCGGCCTCCGCTACTAAATACTCGCCTTTCCCCCAACGGCCATTACTTCCCTCTAAATTGGCCACAATGCCCCCAATAATATGAGTGGGAAACAAATTGGCCTCGTGTAAAATGGTGGCCAAAAAACTCGTCGTCGTGGTCTTTCCGTGCGTTCCCGCCACAGCAAGCCCCACCTTAAAACGCATCAACTCCGCCAACATTTCGGCCCGTTTAATAAGAGGAACCCCCGTTCTAAGGGCCTCCAAATATTCAGGATTCTCAGAGCTGACGGCCGAGCTATAAACACAAACATGAGCACCCTTCAAGTAATCCACATGGTGACCTGAAAAAATCTGCGCCCCCATACTCTTGAGCCTCAAGGTAATAGAAGAAGACTTCACATCACTTCCCGAGACAGCATGCCCCAATTGAAGGAGCACTTCGGCAAGCGCACTCATCCCAATACCGCCAATACCGATAAAATGAACTTGAACTTTTTTTGTTGTTTTAAACATGAATGATTATTCTCTTTTTAATATTTCATCAAAAATTATTTGATAAGGCCTCTTCCACTGCTCATACATTTTTTCAGATGAGAAAGTTTTTTTCTCTTCCTTCTTAATGGCCTCTTTTAAATTTAGCAAGTAATTCGCTATTTCATCTCGCCCCCCCCCAATCATCACAGAGGCCTCTCCTTTAACTTCTCTTTCATAAAAGCGCGCATTTTTTAATTGATGCTCATCTTTGTGATGGGGATAGGGAATAAATAAAACATCTTTTTTAAAGAGCAAAAGCTCACTGACCGTACTGGCCCCACTGCGCGAAATAATCACATCCGCCCAGCGATAATAAGTGCCCATCTCGTCAATAAAGGAAAAGGCCTTATGCGTATGATCTTGGTGCCCCGGAGAAACTCTCTTCATCTCCTCCCTAAAAGACTCTAGCTGCTTGACGCCACATTGATGAACAATTTCAAGAGGAAAAGCGGTAAACTCACTGTAGAGAAACAAAACAATATCATTAATTTCTTTGGCCCCCAGGCTTCCACCAAAGACAAGAACTTTCAGCTTTTCTCTTGGACCCTCTTCTTGAGGAGCGGCCCTCAAATATTCCTCCACTAATTCTTTTCGTAAAGGATTCCCCGAGAAGAGAAGCTTTTGAGAAGAATCAGTAGGCAAAATACCTGTAAATACTTTTTTGGCCAAAAAGCGCAGTATTTTATTCGTTAGCCCCATCACAGAATTTTGCTCTAAAAGGTAGACGGGAATCCCTTGCAGAAAGGCCGCCAGTAAAACGGGACCACACACATAACCTCCTGTCCCAAGGACAAAGGCAGGTCTCTTTTTAAGAAGATAGATAAAGACTTTAAGCCCTTCTCTTATGTTCACCATGATGGCCTTTAAAAGAGAAAGAGGGGATTTTCCCAAAAAGGGAGAAACTCTCAGATGATAGGTTTTATCAAGAGGCATGAGAGAGTAATCAAGAGGACGGTCTCCTGCAATATAAGAAACCTTACTATTCTCTTTTTCCATATAATGACCAAGAGCGTAACTTCCTAAAAGATGACCTCCTGTCCCTCCGGCCACAAAGATGACTTCTTTCACTTTAAATCCTTTTCCTCTATAATTAAAAAAATGAAAGAGCAACACCTCCTCAAACCGGCCATTTTTTTTACTCTGATTGTTTTTCTACTCATGAGTTTTGGCCTCGTGATGGTGTTTTCTTCCAGCTATCTCTACGCGCGCGAATTTCACGCTCAAAGCTCTTATTTTCTTTTTCGCCAACTTCTCTTTGTTTGCTTGGGCAGTGCTGTTATTTATGCATCTCGCTACTTTAGCTTTGAACAACTGCAAAAATACCAGTTTCCCCTCTTAAATGCCCTTACTTTTTTCATGCTGCTCACTCTTATTCCCGAACTCAGCTTTAAAATTAAAGGGGCGCGCCGCTGGCTCAGCATTGGTCCTTTTGGTCTCCAGCCAGGGGAATTTATCAAGTATCTTATTATTCTCCCTAGCTATCATTTTTTTAATGAAATCTCTCTCCATAAAGAAAAAAAGTGGGGCCGCTCTCTTTTTTATAAAAGCATTTCTCTTATAACACCTCTTGTTATTTTTCTCTTGCAACCCGACTTTGGCGCTTTTACTATCTGCCTCATCATGATGTCTCTGATGGCGCTTTTGAGCGATTTGCCTAAAAAAATCTTTCTCTATAGCTGTGGTTTTGCTGCTCTGGCCTTTAGTGGCCTTCTTGTCTCGCGCCCCTACCGTATCCGCCGCATTTTAACTTTTCTAGATCCCTGGAAGGACCCGCAAAACACCGGCTTTCAAATTATTCAGTCCTATCTTGCTTTTGCCGCAGGAGGCCCCCTCGGGCGCGGTGTGGGCAATAGCAATGAAAAGCTTCTCTATCTTCCCGAGGCCTATAACGACTTTATTTTTAGTGTCATTGGCGAAGAGTTTGGCCTTCTGGGTGTCAGTGTCACCATGCTTTTGTACTTGGCCCTTTTGACGGTGGGGCTTAAAATGGCCCTTGTTCAAGACAAAAAAGAAAAGGCCATTTTTATTACAGGTCTTACCATGGCCTTAGTTCTTCAGGCCCTCCTCAATATGGCGGTGGTGCTGGGGCTCCTTCCCACCAAAGGACTCAATCTTCCTTTTATTAGCTACGGCGGATCTTCCCTCGTTTCTAACTGTATGGCGGTGGCCCTTATTTTAATGACACTTAATCTCACTATTCCCTGGAAAAATATTCTGTTGGGAAAAAAGTGGCAAAAGGAACAGTAAGTTATGAGCAGATTTTTTGTTTCAGCATTGATATTTTTCTCTCTTAGTGTCTCTTCTTTTTTTCATACTCAGGCCGGTGATACTGAGTTTAAGGTGAAAGATTTAGAAGACAAAGAGTATGATGAGATTAAGACCAAACTGGACAGATTTGATAGTAATAAAAAACAAAATAAAGATATCGCTCATACGCTTCGTTCACTGAATGATAAACCCATTGATGAAAAAACCTTTATGGCCCATCTCTTGCGCGATGCCATCAGTCTTCCTTTTGATGAAAAGATCCAAAAAACAACAACCAAGGATGCCAAAGAACTTCTTGAAAATATTTTAACGATGGCCAAAAGAGAGGAGGTCAAAAAAGAAGACACTCTTGATTTAGGTAAAAAAGATAAAAATGGTCGAAACCTTCTTATGGAGGCCATTCGCGCCGCTGATCCCTTGGAAGGCATTTACAATCTTCCCATTGGCGAAGAAATACAGCGCGTAGCAAGCTCAAAAAAATATTTACAAGACAGAAAGAAGCACGCCACTTCTCTCTTAAAGTCCTTTTTTGAACTCTATGAAAATAGAGAAGGTGAATTTCTCTGCAAAGAGCTTAAAGACGACAATAAATTTGGCTCCAACTGCTTTATGTGGCTTGTGCGCAATAATTTTTATGACTTAGTAAAAAAATCTCTCGCTAAATGCCCTGAACTTATCACCTCTTCCAACAAGAAAGGATCTAATGCGGCCATCTGGGCGGCCCGCTATATTTTTGATAAAGATGATTCAAAAAAAATGCTCATCCTCTTGGCCGACAGGGGTGCCGCTCTTGATGCCACCAGCAAACTTAACCGTACAATGAGTAGCGGTCTTGCTATTCATGGACAAAATTCTTTAATTTCAGAAATGAGTGAAGAATATTCTTTTGATGCAACCGTCTCTGATGCCTGCCGTATCGACATCAACGCGAGCACGGGAGATGCAAAAGCAGCAAGCTCTCTTAAGGGGTTGCTAGATGATCTTCAAAAAAAATCATCTGATAAAAATGATGATACTCCCATTACAGAAGACGATATCACAAGTGATCTTGCTGAAAATCCTCCAAAATTTCTTCTTTTGCGCAAATTCCTTACCTCGAAAAATAAAACAGAAGATCTCGCTTCCCTCAAAAAAACCCTCGAAAGCAAAAAATCTTCTTCTCCTTCTTATCAAATTGCTCTTCATCTTCTCACGCAAAGAGAAAAAATCCTCACAGCAAAACCAGTTCAAAAAGCTGAAGAAAAAAAAGAGAAAGAAAAAGATATTAAAACCACTTCATCACCAAATAAAACAGCCGATTTCCCTCACGACAAAGAGGATGATGATTTTGAAAAACTCAAAGAGATCTTAAAAAAAGAAATAGACAAAACTGAAAGTACAAATATTCTTATCAATCATCGTTTTGATAATGATACAAAAGAAAAGCTTAAAGCTGCTTTTAAAGAAAAAACCCTTTTCTTTCAAAACCCCAAACAGAAAGAAACTGCCGATACTCACAAAATCACCCTTGAAGGTCATGACGACCTTATCGCAAAGTTTGCTCCACCAATAGCTGAAGACTAAAGCTGATAGACCAGCTTTTTAAAGTAGTTTCCTTTCTCCACGTAATCGCGAAACACATCTGAGCTGCTATTACCAGGAGAGAGCACAATGGTGTCTCCCGTTCGCGATTTTTGATAAGCAAGAAGAATAGATTCTTCAAAAGAGCCCACTAAATACGTTTGAGTAGATTCACCAATATAGCGATTGAGGCGCTCTTTACACTCTCCTACTAAAACAAGAACGCGCACCTTATCTTTGATATTAAGAGGAATGCTTTCATAGTCTTGCTCTGTATCTTTTCCTCCCGCGACGAGAATAATAGATTCTTTGAAGGAATCAACAGAGTTCATCATATCTTGCATCACTTCAGATTTAGCATCGTTGTAAAAGCGAACCCCATTTTTCTCCATGACAAATTCCAAACGATGAGGAATACCTGGAAACCTTACAATGAGATCTTGAACATGCGTATCATCAACTTGAAGGGCCTTACAAACAGTGATGGCCGCTAAAAGATTTTCTCTATTTTGTGATCCCACCACATTCATTTTGCTGACGCGAAACTCTGAATGACAGTGAATATTGGAATGGATTCTCTTGTCGTGAAAATGAGTCCCCTGCGTCTCATTAATCACTCCCTGCGTGATAAAAGATTTGCGCGAATACCAGTAAGTTGTACACTGACGACCAGAAAAAAAATTGTGACCTGAGAGTTTATCAAAATTCACAATAAGATGATCTTTGGCCTTCATGTTCTTAATAAAATCAACTTGCGTTTCAACATATTCAGAATAGTTGCGAAACCGCTTTTCAGGATACGTGCTACTCAAATTGGTAAAGACGGCCATATGAGGCGAGAGCCCTTTAAACTGAAGGAGTTCAAGAGGGTGAACTTCCACCACCACATAATCCACTTCCCCATCGGGAAACTGCGTCCACAAATTGATAAAAGGATTCTCCCCATTTCCTCCCACAAAAACCGTCTTGCCCGCCGAACGCAAGCAGTGACCAATCATGTGAGTGACAGTAGTGCGCCCAAACGCCCCACAAACAGCGATAATGGGTTTGGTGCAAAGCTTATGAGCAAGCTCCAACTGACCACACACCTCTTTTCCGTGCATCCTCGCCAACTCTAACTGAGGAAGCTCACTATTCACTGATTTACTGTAAACAATGACATCGGCATCGAGAAAATCCTCTTCCCTATGCTCTCCAAACGTCATCTCAGGAGTAGGACGAATTTTTTTGAGTTTTTTAACGGCCTTATTGAGGTCAAAAATAGGCCTTGTATCTGTAACCCGAATCTCGCAATTGAGCTGATTAAAAAAGTTAATAAGAGCAAAGCCCGTACGGCCGAGCCCCACAATTAAAACTCTTTTATTGCGATAACGATCCAATCTATTTTCTATCATAAAATTTACTCACCTATTTATTTGCCATCTCTCAAACATTTTGCCACTTAGCGAAGCTTTAAGGTAGACAGAGATATCATTGAAAGAAGGATACTTACAATCCAAAAACGCACAATTACCTTGGGCTCGGCCATCCCCAATAACTCAAAATGATGGTGAATAGGGGCCATCTTAAAAATTCTCTTCCCGCGCATTTTAAACGAGGCCACTTGCAAAATAACCGAGATGGCCTCCAAGACAAAAATGCCACCAATAAGGACAAACAAAAGCTCATTTTTTGTCAAAACGGCCACCGTCCCCAGCACGCCGCCTAAAGAAAGGGCACCTACATCGCCCATAAAAATCTGCGCTGGATAGGCGTTGTACCATAAAAAGCCCATTCCTGCTCCTACAATACTCAAAAGAAGCACCACAAGCTCTCCTGCATGCTCCACATAGGGCAAGTAGAGATACTGACTCATCTCGCGGTGACCAGCAAGATAGCTCAAAATGGCCAAAGTACAGCAGGCCGTCATAATAGGCCCAATGGCCAGGCCATCGAGTCCATCTGTGAGATTCACAGCATTACTAGAACCCACAATGACAATGGAAGACCAGAGGATAAAGAAAGGACCAAGGTCAATAAAAGTTTCTTTGAAAAAAGGAAAATAGAGCTTGCTATCCACCACATCAAAAGCATAAAGGGCCCACGAAACGAGAAGAGCGGTGGTAAATTGCCAAAAAAGCTTCCCGCGCCCCGAGACCCCTTTAGAGTTTTTCTTTAAGACTTTGAGATAATCGTCATAGAGACCAAGACAAAAGTAAGAAATCATCACCACAAGAGAACTCAAAAATGGCCATGAAGAAAAATTGCCCGAAAGAAGCAGCCCCCCACTCATCCCTATGACAATAAGAACCCCGCCAAAAGTAGGAGTCCCCGATTTTTTCAAATGATCTTTTGGCCCATCGGTGCGCACCACTTGGCCATACTGTTTTTTCTTAATAAATTCAATAAAGTGCTTTCCCCATAGGATGGTGATGGTGGTGGCCACAATAAAAGCAATAAAAGAACGAAGGGTTATATAGCGAAAAACGTAAAAGAGATTATATTCTTCAAAGAAAGGATAGAGAAAATGATAAAGCATAGTGTGTCACTCGTAGATGAAGGTCAGTGGTTATTTTTTTAGACCTTTTAATCTATCGCTAATGATGCCTTCCGTACAGTCCTAAAGATATTGATGAGCTACCTAATTAACCTCAGTTCGGAATTAAAGGTAAGAAAATAAAAAGCGGGTCAATCCCCTATTTTTCCAAAAATTCAAAAAGGTGGAGAATAAGTAATGATGGATATAGGGGAGCCTTTATGTGTTTTTTCAAGGGAAAAGTTTTAAGAGAAAGTCAATAAATTATACTTTGAATTATATCGCGAAGAAGATAGCCTACCTCTCCGTAATGACCCTCTATATTGGAGGAAATCATCTTTTGAAAACCTGGATCAAGATCATTAGTATTAATTAGAGATGTTTTAAGAGGAAGTATCTGAAGTATATTTTTAAAGTGAGGGTGATTTTTATTAAGAGATAAAGCTATAGAGATTAGCATTTTAGCACTGAAAATTTTTGCTTTTGGGTCTCTCTCTTTAGCTAATGTCTTTAGCTCTATGATAAGGTCACCTGCTTCAATATTTGCTCTTGATCCATTTTTTCCCATTATCGTTCTAGAGTCTGGACTCTTTTCAAGTAGCGAGATTATTATTTTGTT
>NODE-925-length-10197-cov-10.7915_pt1 | contig 10197 bp, 7 predicted proteins | sample MGYA00139097_ERZ477577 | MGnify/ENA metagenome assembly ERZ477577 | reverse complement strand
ACTGGAGGCTAGGGGCTAGCCTTAACAAAACCAACCCCCAGCCTCCAGCCTCCAGCCCCTGAGGTTCACCCAGCCTCCAGCCCCCAGCCCCCAGCCCCTGTCAATTCACATCTCTCAGATAACTCGCCGGCTTATGCCCCAGCGCTCTCCAGGTTCCAACCAACCCCAAAAAGACTGTTAGAGCAATTCCGGTCAAAATTGTCGTGATAATTGTTCCCGGATGCAGGGTAAAAGGGATTTTCATCAAGCCTTTCAGGATCCCCATGGCCGCCAGGCTGCCGACGATCGCGCTGATGCCGCCCGCAATCAAGCCAAGAAACAGAAACTCCGCTGCAAATGCGCCCAGGATATCGAAGCGGGTCGCCCCGCAGACCTTGAAAATAACCGCGTCGTGAATACGCCGGTGCTGATCTGCAGAGACAGCTCCAGCCAGCACCAGGAATCCTATTAACACTGCAAGACCTGCCATGCTGCGAAAGGCAGTGCCAATACGTTCGAGTGTTTGAGATACATTTTTAAGGAGCTCGCGGGTGCTAATGACAGAGACGTTCGGGAATTGTTTAGTGATTGCGGCGAAGGCGGTTTCTTCAAGCTCCGCTGGAACATGAATCGAGGCGATGTTTGTTTGTGGTGCAGTTTCCAGGACTCCGGGCGAGAAGAGCAGGGCGAAATTCAAGTTGAGTGTCGACCAGTCGACGTCTCTTAAGCTGCTTATCGTGGCTGTAACATCTCGGCCCAGAACATTGATCGTCAGCGTGTCGCCTATGCCTACGCCAAATCCTTTGGCGAGATCCGCCGTAATGGAGACCAGGGGGTCTCCTGCATAGTCTTTTGGCCACCACTCTCCGGCAACGACCTTTATGTCCGGTGCCTTCTCCTTTGCGTAACTTAAGAACCTGTCGCCACGAACGGCCCAGCGTACTTCCTTGGCAACTTTTGCCATTGTCACCGGCTTGCCTGCAATGGCGGTTATGCGCCCGCGCAAAGTCGGATAACGTTCAAGCTTGGTGAGCCCCGGCAGGTTGCGAGCTGTCTCTTCAAAGCTCTCAACCTGGTGTGACTGCAGGTCCAGGAAGAAGAAGGAGGGGGCTTCATTGGGAACCGTTTCATTGATCTTGTCGTCGAGGTTGGCTTGGACCAGCATGACGGTGACCAGGGCGGTTAAGCCGAGGCCCAATGAAAATAGCGCACTTCCTGCCGGTGATCCGCGCCGGTGGATGTTGCCCAGTCCGAGCCGCAGAGAGGGATTTGTTGGCTTGGGGATCAGGTGCGTCAGTTTAACAACAGTTGTTGAGGCGAAGCGGAAAATGACGAAGCAGAGGCTTGCCCCGGAGATAAACCAGAAGGCCAGTCTTTGATCACTGCTGGTCAGGATAGCCAATGCGGCCAGTATCATTGCCGAGATGATGATTGATACTTTGACAGCCGTTCCGGGGTTCCGATTGCCGGATTCGCTGTATCCTCGAAACAGCACTGATGGTGAGACCAGCCTGGCCAGACCTAAAGATTTTAAAGAGAAAATCAATGCGATCAGCAGGCCGAATAGTGCCGCTACGACCAACACCTGCCAATGAATGCCAGGGGTCATGGGGACGGGTAGATGAGTGCCGATAAGTTGTTTCAAAACATAGGGCAGGGTCGCGCCGGCAGCGAGGCCGGCGGTTGAACCAAGGAGCCCCAGGAAAAGAATTTGCAGCAGGTAGGCCGTAAAGATCAACTTGCCAGGAGCCCCCAGGCATTTCATTGTTGCAATATGTGTGATTTTGCCATCCAGGTAGCCGCGAACCGCACCGGAGACACCGAGACCGCCAACCAGCAGTGAGCAAAGCCCGATCAGGGTCATGTTCAAATTCATGCGGTCGAGAAAAAAGGTCACCCGGGGTGCTGCCTCTCGCCAGCTTCGAACACGCCAGCCGGCTTCAGGAAAGCGGGCCTGCATCTCAGCTTTTAATTGGTCAACTGTTTCACGGTTCGGCAACCGCAGTCGGTATGCGTGATAAATCAGGCTGCCGGGTTGTATCAGGCCTGTGGCTTCGAGTCCCTCGAGGCTGATCATGAAGCGTGGGCCAAGGTTGAAAGCGCGCACTGTACGGTCCGGTTCTGTTGTGATGATCCCCTTTATTCTAAACTCCGCGTTGCCGACTTTGACCTTGTCACCAACCTTTTTGTCCAGGCGGGAGAGCATGGGCGCTTCTACCAACGCACCTAGCTCATCACGACTGTCGAGTTCATTATGAATGTTCAGTTGTGGGGTACTCGTGATCTTGCCGTAGAGAGGATAGGAAGAGTCGACCGCTTTCAGTTCTGCAAGGACACGTTTGTCGTTCTCAATGTCGACGACCATGGTCCTCATGGTGGCTACATGCGAAAGCTGGCCCTGATCTGTAAGAAAACTGATCCCCTCGGTCGGTAGTTCGCGATGAGCCAAACGGATTTCCAGGTCGCCGCCCAAAAGGGCGCTGGCGTCTGCCAGCAGGCCCGCTTTGGCTGACTCAGTAAAAGAACCGATTGCGCTGATTGCAAAAACCCCAAGGAAAAGGCAGGTCAGGAAGACGCCAAAGCCGCGCAATCCACCACGTAGTTCTCGACGGACCAGGCGGATTGCCTGGGTTATGGTGCTTGTTGAGTTCAAGATCCAGCCCCATTTTCTTCACGTAGACACCCGTCGATCATTCTCACGGAACGCTCGCAACGTGAAGCAAGAATCTCGTCGTGGGTGACCAGAACCAGAGTTGTCCCATGCTCTTGTTGCAGGTCAAAAAGGAGGTTCATGACAATCTGTCCGGTTTCGCGATCGAGATTGCCGGTGGGCTCATCAGCCAGGAGGAGGGCGGGCTTAACGACAAAGGCCCGTGCCAGCGCAACGCGTTGCTGTTCTCCGCCGGAGAGTTCGCCGGGAAAATGATCGATTCTGTCGCTCAGGCCAGCCTTTGTCAGTGCTTCTTCTGCTTGTTCTTCAGGATTCTTGCAGCCTGAAAATTCGAGGGGCAAGGAAACGTTCTCCAGAGCCGTCATGGTGGGAATGAGATGAAATGACTGGAAAACAATGCCGACATGCTCGCGGCGGAACCGCGCCAAGCCATCTTCATCGATGGTGGTCAGGTCAACTCCTGCGACCTGAACCTGTCCTGAGGTCGGTTTCTCCAGTCCTGAAAGTGCCATTAGCAGGGTTGTCTTGCCTGCTCCAGATGGGCCGAGCACACTCACGGTTTCGCCCTTGGTTATGCTAAGGTTGACTCCGCGCAGGATGTTGACCTCTCCGGCACCGCCGACTAGACTGAGATGAAGATCCACGATATTAACCAGGGGCTCTGACATGCATTTATCCTTTTTGCTCAAGTTGGTTTTGTTCACCATTTTGACAGTATCATCGTCATTTGCCAACTCTACGGTCACAAATAGTGTCGTTATCCTGGCCCTCGGCGATAGTCTGACCGCTGGTTATGGCCTTGCGCGAGATGATTCGTTTCCGCGCCAGCTTGAAAATAGTCTGGTGAATTCAGGATATCCCGTGACTGTCATTAACGCAGGAGTCTCGGGCGATACCTCAGCTGGCGGTCTTGCCAGGCTTGAGTGGGCCCTGGCAGGAAATCCTCAGATCGTAATCGTTGAGCTTGGTGCAAACGATGCTTTGCGCGGTCTTGATCCGGCACAAACCTACGACAACCTTGATCAGATCCTCGTCCGCCTCAAGAAAGCTGGTTGTCGCATCGTCTTTGCCGGTATGCGGGCTCCCAGGAACCTGGGTCTTGACTATACTTTCGAGTTTGATCAGATCTATCCCGATCTTGCCGAGCGTCACGATCTTTATTTTTATCCTTTTTTTCTCGAAGGCGTCGCAACTGATCCCGGGCTGAACCAGGCTGACGGCATACACCCTAACGCAGAAGGTGTTCGTGTCGTCGTAAAGGGTATTCAACCGCTTGTTGTTAAAGCCATTGAGGAGGTTGTAGACACAAAAAAACGGTTGGAATGAAAATTGCTATTTTGCATATATGGTTTATTGAATTAAGTGAAAATCGAGGTCAATAATTATGCAAGAATGCCAACATCTGAACAACTGTGAGTTTGTCCTGCGCTATGTGGCTCAAGTCAAGCCACATTGGGATGACTTTGTAAGTCTCTATTGTTGCGGGGATTTTCAGGAGAACTGTCAACGGCTTGAGTATTTCAAGGCGCACGGAATGCTTCCTGATTCAGCGCTGATGCCAACGGGCCAGCGCGTCCCACAGAACTTGGAGAAGGAATAGCGCACGGTGATTGACCGCCTTTCTGGTGTGAAAAGACGAAAGGGTCACGGTTTTTTAACGTGTTTCGTGATTGCCCTCCGTGGCTACCGAAGATACGCCTCCGTGACATAACGTCTCATCATAGCGTGCGTGTTGAAATAATACGCATTCTTGCCAATCGCATTTTTCAGGACCTTGGTCCATTCTTGACGATTGTTGTAGTAGAGCGGAATAATCGTCTCCTCGAGTTTTTTGTAGAGATCCTGAACGTCGTCGTCAGAATGGTTGACTTCTGTGCTTGTTTCCGTTGGTGGCGGGCCGATAGACCACCCTGTGACGCCTTCAATATGTCCTTCAATCCACCATCCATCAAGAACGCTGAAATTGGGTACACCGTTTAACGCTGCTTTCATGCCACTGGTGCCAGAGGCCTCGAGTGGCCGTAACGGGTTGTTCAGCCAGATATCAACGCCCGGTATCAACCGGCTTGCGACGTCCATGTTGTAATTCGGCAGATAAACAATCTTGAGTTTGTCTCCGAAAAACTCTTCCTGCTGACAGATCTCCTGAATCATCTGCTTGCCATAATCGTCTTTCGGGTGCGCCTTGCCACCGAAAACCAGCTGCAGCTTGCCATCGCCAATTTTGAGGAGTCGGTCCCGATCGGTAAAGATCATGTTGGCGCGTTTGTAAGCGGTTGCCCTGCGAGCAAAGCCAATCGTGAGAACATCGAGGTCCAGTTTTGCTCCCGTGGTCTCTTCGATCCATTGAAAGAGGTAGGCCTTGGCTCCGGCATGTGCGTCTTGAAGCTCATTATCAGGGATAAGGTCGACCCTGACCAGCAACTCCGGTTCGTTTGCCCAACCGGGCAGGTACTTGTCATAAAGATGTATCAAGTACGGAGAGGCCCATGTGAAAGGGTGGATACCGTTGGTGATCGAGTGGATTTCAAAGCCGGGGAACATGGCTTGGGAAACCTCACCATGCTTTTTGGCGACCCCATTGACGAAATGTGACAGGTTTAAGGCCAGCAGCGTCATGTTGAATTCGTCTTCGCCACCGAGCTTTTTCAGGAGCTCAATAGGGACAACGTCTCCCATAACCTGAGAGACCAAGTCATAGGAAAAGCGATCATGTCCGGACTCGACGGGTGTATGGGTGGTGAATACACATTTTTCTTGAACGCTTCGGATGTGTTGTGAATAGCCTTCTTCCAAAGAGCCTTCAACGGGAAGATCAGGGTGGTTGAGTAACACCAATGTAAGCAAGCTGGCGTGCCCTTCGTTCAGATGGTATTTGCGTACCCGGAAGCCAAGGACCTGCAACAGCCTGGCGCCGCCGATGCCGAGAACGATCTCCTGCTTCAGTCGATAAGCTTTATCGCCACCATAGAGATAGTCGGTGATTTGCCGGTCCTCAGGCAGGTTCCCCTGGATGTCTGTGTCGAGAAAGAGGACAGGAACTTCTCCGCCTGTAGGGCTTTTGACGCGGTACAACCAGGCCTGAACCTTGACATCTCGATCTTCTATTGTTACCAGGGTTTTGACAGGCAACAGTTCAAGTAAATCCTCAGGTCTCCAGTCAACGGCGCTTTCCTGTTGCCAGCTGTCGTCATTGAAGGTTTGCAGAAAGTACCCTTTGCGGCTGATCAAGGTCACTGCCACGAACGGCAATTTCAGGTCTGCTGCGCTCCTGATGGTATCTCCTGCGAGAACTCCCAGGCCACCGCTGTAGGTTGGAATCTCTGTCATCAAGCCTATTTCCATGGAGAAATAGGCGATGCGTGAGGTCTCTGTGAAGTGTCTCCAGTCTTTCATCGCTTGCCTTGGATAGCGTTTAGTAAAACAAGGATCGCTATTTTTTAAGCGGACGGAAATTCATGTCCCCAAAAGGGATTGATTGTTAGGATAGAATAACATACTGGCGATGGTTTTTATCGTTACACCCGTCAAAATTTGCGAGTGGAGTTGTTGAGTAAAAACTTGCAAAATTATGCAATTTGTGGAAATAAATAGCTTTTTAAGCTCTTGTGTTAAATGACTTTTTTCGGGGGATGGCCGATCCATGTACGAATCATTTTTTTCTTTAAAAGAAAAACCTTTTGCTCTAACCCCGAACCCTCGATTTCTATTCCTGAGCAAAACCCACAATGAGGTTTACGCTCACCTGATTTATGGTATCGAAAGTCGAGCCGGCTTCGTCGAGGTGACCGGTGAGGTTGGGACCGGAAAAACCACCATCCTGCGGACTCTGCTTTCACATCTGGAAGAAAGCAAGTATCGGGTTGCTTTCATATTCAATCCTAAATTGACGGCTTTTGAACTCTTGCGCAACATCAACCGCGAATTCGGTATCGATGATGATGGCGCCAGTAACCCTGACCTGATCCATGCTCTGAATGCCTTCCTCCTTGCAGAGAATGAAGCCGGACGGACTCCAGTCCTGGTCATTGATGAAGCGCAGAACCTTTCAGGAGAGGTGTTGGAGCAGATCCGCCTGCTTTCGAATCTCGAGACTGAGGATGACAAGCTGATCCAGGTCATCCTTGTTGGACAGCCTGAACTACGCCACCATCTGAGCGATCACAGCCTGCGTCAGTTGAATCAGCGCATCGCCGTGCGTTACCAGCTGCGTCCACTCAATCGCGAAGAGACCGCTTCGTATATCCTGCATCGTCTCAATATTGCAGGTCGTCCTGATGGCAACCTGTTTTCTGCCGCAGCGTTGAAGAGGGTCTTTGCCTGCTCTGGCGGCATCCCCCGGCGGGTGAATCTGATCTGTGATCGTTCTCTGCTGACCGCCTATTCCGAAGAGCATGGCATCATTTCTGCCCGTGATGTTAATCAGGCCGTTAAAGAACTGGCCGGAATGGGGGAGGGGGCTCAAAGTAACTTTGAGATGCCGTGGAAGGTCATTTTTTTTGCGGCTGCGGCCATGCTGGTTATGTTGGTTGGTTTTTTTCAGGTTTCTTCTTACGTCATCAATTCTGAAGAAGCTCTTGTGCAAGCCGAGCCCGCTCCGATCATTGAAAAGAATACTGCACAAAAGGCCGAGCCAGAGCCGGAAGTCTCCGAAGCCCCGGAAACTCCGTTTCAACCTCACCCCGATAGTTTGATCGCCTCCTGTAATGCTCTCCTCGCACTATGGGATATCTCTCCTCTAGCGAGTGGCGTTTCCTCAGAGGGGTTTGATTTCGACCAGCAATTCAGCCTGCGCGGCTTCCGGATTGCTCGCCTCGCCGGTGATTTCGAAACGCTGAGTAAATTCAACGTGCCTCTGCTTGTGCCGTTACCGGAAGAGAAAGGCGGTGGTTATCTTGCTGTCCTTGGCCAGACGTCAGAGGGATTGTGGTCGATTGCGCCTGCTTACCAGGGACGTGAGACTTTAAGTACCTCAGAGCTGAATAATCTTGGATTGCAGATGGCCTTGGTCCCCTGGATTGATTTTTCCTCGATAGGCTATGTGGCCGTTCCCGGTGCAAAGGGCGAGAATGTTCGCAGGTTGCAATCTTTGCTAGGACTGGCAGGTTGCTCGGGAGTCTCGACCAGTGGCCGTTTTGACCCTTCCAGTATCCAATGTGTCAAAGGTTTCCAGCGTCAGAATGGACTGATTGTCGATGGACTGGTTGGGCCACGCACCTTGATTCTTCTTTACCAGATAGCCGGCACCTACAAGATGCCCCGTCTTTCCTGAGATTTGTGAGAAATAAAACTGATGAGTTCCATTCTTAAAGCGCTACGGAAAATTGAAGAAGAAAAACGGCTTGCCAGTCATGCTGCACCGGACCTGAGGATGGACCAGGGTCTGGCTGAGACTAAACCAAGACCGTTGCTGCCTTTAATTGCCGGTGTTGCACTTGGTTCTGTATGTGTCGGGTTCTTTTTTCTTTGGTCTTCATCGGATTTTCCTGAAGTCGCTTCACCACCACAACCACAACCAGAGGCCCAGGTGGTTGTCGTTGGAAGTAACCAGGCAGAGCAACCTGTCATCGTCCTTGAAGAGAAGAGCCCGGTGACGCCTCTATCAGCTTCTCCTGCGCCTGCTGTGCGAGAGAAAACCCCTGAGAAAGTTGTAGAAACCAGCAAGATTCCAGAAATCATATTGCCTGCGGAGCCCGTGCCTGCGGTTTTTACCAGGCCTGAACCGATAAAAACCTTAGAGCCTCCGATTGCGTTTGAAGCACAAGCCAAAACTCCAAAGGTTGTTAAAGAAGCATCCAAAGAGAGTACGACCACCACCAGGGCTTCAAAGCCTGAGTCGCTACCAGTGAAAGCTCGCCCCTTACCCGTTGGTACGTCACTCAAAGTCACAGAGGTTTTCTACCAGGATGATCCTGCCAACAGCATGGCTGTCGTTAACGATCTGCCGGTGATGATCGGTACTTTTGTGGACTCTGCTGTCGTGCTGGAAATTCGCTCGGACAAGGTGGTCTTTAAAATTGGCGACGACTCCTACGATGTCTCTGTAACACCCCCACAGTAACTTCTGGCAGCCTGTCCGACTGCTCATGAACTGGCTGCAAATTCGTATTATCCCAACTTTCCATAGAGTCGAATAGTCCCCATCTGACTGTAGGATATTCTACCTTTCCCCTCTGTTGACTTTCTCTCCAGTTGCAAATGAGTCGCAGTATTGCATACTTGCCGATGTGGCACGCAATATGAAACATTGTTATAAGAACTTTTTTATTAAGGGATTATTTATGCTTCGTAAAAGAATATTGGTTAAGAGCGCTTTGGCTAACTTGGCATTTTTTGTCGGGTTTTTTTTGTCATTCAGCTCTTTGCATGCGGCAACTCTTGATCAGTTGGTTCTGGATGCTTTGACTAATAATCCTGACCTGGCGGCAGCAAAAGCGCGTTGGCAGCAAGCCTCACACAAGGCTCCCCAGGTAGGAAGCCTGATGGATCCGGTTCTTTCTTTTGCATTTTCCAATTATCCTAATGACGACTTGTCTAGTGATACGGCCCCAATGACCGGCAACGAAGTGAAGTTGGCACAGGCTTTTCCCTTCCCCGGCAAGCTGGATGGTCGCTCTGCCATAGCCAATGAACAGGCCAACTGGTTCGAGTCTGTTTATCGCGATCAGCATTTTCAGATTGCGCGCATGGTCAAGGACGCCTGGTACCGCCTCTACCTTAAAGGCCGCATAATAGCGGTCACTGAGCGCAATTTGGCCCTGGTCGACGATATTATTCGTTTGACCGAAGTTCGCTATGAGACAGGTTCCGGTTTACAGCAGGATGTTCTCAAGGCACAGGTGCAAAGATCCAAACTTATGGAGCAGTTGATGTCTCTACGTCAGCAGCAGATAGCAGTGCAATCTGAGCTGAACAGTCTTCTAAACAGACCTTCTGATAGCACTTTTGACGTCCCGGAAGAGCTCGAATTGGTAGACACTGACGTCAGCCTTGATGCCTTGCAGGCAGCCGGCGAAGAAAATCGTCCTATGACGACTGCTTACCAGTCTTTGCTCAAGCGCTATCGGCAGCAAGGCAAACTGGCTAAACTCAACGATTACCCCGACATGACCCTTTGGACAAGCTGGCGCTTCCGTGATGACGACTTGCCTGATGGAGGCACCGACTTTGTCAGCGCCGGGATCAGCGTGACCCTGCCTGTTTACCGTGAAAAAAGACGCGCCGAGAAAGCTGAAGCGCTTGCCGGTTTGAGGATGGCCGAAAAACAGGCCGAGTCTTTCCAGAATAGTGTTGAGGAAAAAATTCACAAGGCCTACAGCCGCATGGAAGAAACACAACAACAGACCAAGCTCTATAGTGAAGGGATTATTCCCCAGACCAGCCAGAGTTTGCAGTCTGCCTTGAGTTCTTACCAGGTTGGTAAGGTGCCTTTTGTTAGTTTGCTTGGCGCCTTGATGACGACCTATCAGGCAGAAATGGAATATTATCGCGTCAGCACGGAATATATGCGCAGCTTGGCCTGGCTGGAAGCAGAGACGACCTTGCCG
>NODE-924-length-10201-cov-4.50177_pt1 | contig 10201 bp, 7 predicted proteins | sample MGYA00139097_ERZ477577 | MGnify/ENA metagenome assembly ERZ477577 | reverse complement strand
GATTTTCCTTGTATTTGTAAAGCGTCGAACCCTGAAAATTTCAGGTAGGGCCCGAAGTACCCACCTACATTTGAATCCATGACCGAGCCGGTAAGCGGGGATATCGCCGTGACAATGCTCTTTCCAGCCCCTGGATAAGCCGGCGTCCCACCGAGCGGGCCTGAAGAAATGCAGATGGCATTTTCAGGATCGTTCCATTTCGTCTCTGGCCTTACCGTGTTCCACAAAAGCCATAAATCAAAACCTTTTCCACCAATAAAGATATTTTTCATTTCCTCAGTAACCGGCCTGATCGAAATTTTCCGACCACTGATATCAACACAAAGCGTCTGATTAGCATAACCCTTTTCTATTTCCGGCCTTTTGTATTTAATAGATGTTACCTCATTTAGTTCGAAAGATGCCATATCGTCGCTTTTCCTCCTGAGTCTTATTGAATATTATGATAATGCCTTGAGAAATTCTATGGAAAAAATTGTTAATATAAAAAAGGCGAGGCCTGATCGTAGACCTACGCCGATCATCACCCGGGTGAGGCCACACACGATCTCACCTCCGAGCCATCAAGCACTGATCAGGCACACAATTTTTTGATCTGATCCCGGGTGAAATAGACTCGGCCGTCAGCCACCCGGGTACTATTGGCCTCAGCCGTCCCCGGTTTGTCGACGTGGTGGAGACGGACGTCCGTGGTTTCGATCAGCCTCACGGAAGCGTCATGGATGTTTTTTAGAATTGTTATTAATGCTTCGACATCGCCACCATTCCCTGGGTCACCCGGTCGAAGATGATGGCCAAAACCACAATGGCCAGACCGGAACGCATCCCCACGCCAATCATCATTCGTGTCAGGCCTCGAACCACCTCACCACCGAGTCCGCCGGCACCGATCAGTCCCGCCAGTACCACCATGGAAAGGGACATCATGATGCATTGGTTAACTCCGGCCATGATGCTGGGCATGGCTGCTGGTATCTGGATTTTCCAGACGATCTGGGCCGTCGTGGCGCCAAAGGCTTTGCCCACCTCCAATTGATCCCAGGGGACCTCCTTGATTCCCAGGTTGGTCAGCCTCAAGGCCGGCGGAATGGCAAATATGGCAGTGGCAATTACGGCGGGGGCCCTTCCAAGACCGAAAAGAATTACCGCTGGGATCAGATACACCCACGGTGGCATGGTTTGCATCAAGTCCATGATCGGACGAGTAATCCGATCAGCGGTGGGATTGATCGCAGACCAGATTCCCAGGGGGATGGCCACCAGCAAAGCGGCAACAGTGGAAACGCCCACCAAGGCGGTGGTTAGCATAGTGGCTTTCCACAGGTTCATGAGGTAACAGAAAACCAGGCCGCCGAGGGTAAGGCCGCCCACTTTCCGACCGGCAAGTTTCCAGGCAATAAGGGAAAAAACAATCATCACGATGGACGCGTGGGGAAAGAGCAAAATGGATTCAATCAGCTTTACCGATCTCTCCATCAAGGAACTCAATAGTTCAAACGGCTCGGAATGATTGACATTGAGCCAATCAACAACGATCTCGAGGTAACTGCCAATGGATATATACATACTGTCATTCATGACTTACTCCCCTCTTTAATCAGGGTGACGGCACCTTGGGTTATGCGATCCAAGATGATGGCCAGGATGACGATCGATATTCCTGCATCGAAAGCCTTGCCGACCTCAAGCACGCGAATGGCACGATAGACTTCTTTGCCCAGGCCGCCTGCTCCGATGATGCCGGCGATTACGGCCATACTCAATGCCAGCATCAGGCTTTGATTGACACCGGCCATGATCGACGGCAGGGCCGACGGCAGTTTGATTTTGAACAAGGCCTGGGCCGGTGTGGCACCAAACGCCAGGCCTACCTCCACATGTTCCCTGGGCACCTGTTGGATGCCCAGACTGGTGAGCCTAACCGCCGGTGCAAAAGCGATGATGGCGGTTGCCGTAATGGCCGGACTGGCCCCGAATCCCAGGATGGCAATGGCCGGTATCAGATAAACATAGGGCGGCATGGTCTGCAGAAAGTCCATCAGCACCCGGGTCCCCTCGCTGACCCGCCGGTTGGAACCAGCGGCAATGCCCAAAGGAATCGCAAAAAGCAGGGTAATGATGACAGAGGCGACAACCAGGGCCATGGTGACCATGGTTTCATCCCAAAGGTTCATAGCCCAGCAGAGTAAAAAACCGCCCACGGTAAACACTACCATGCCTTTGCCGGCCGTTTTCCAGGCCAGCAGGCCGAAAATCGCGATAACCACATAAAAGGGCGGAAAGAGGAAAATCTGTTCGATGCCATGCAGAACAACTCCGATCATATCGCTTATCAGATTGAAGGCTGTGTCGAAGGTGACGCTGATATACTCGACTAGGGCTTCAACAGAGTTATCAAAAACGGTGGCAATAGTTTTGGTATCCATATTTAATTGTCCCGAGCAGAGGTTAAAATTGCTTTTTTTGAACTTGTCGATGCGACCCGGTTTAGTTAAGTTATCGACGGGTGAGATAGAAATAAATACATTTCCAACAGATTAGAGAAAGGAGATATGGCGTTAATCGTCCACGCCATATCTTCTTTGATGTAAGGTTCAATCATGTTTTTAATGGTCTTGTTTAAGTATGCGATTTTGAAAACAGGTCTATTTGGTCACGACAGACGCCATTTTACATTTCCCCACCGATACTCATCCATCGTTCGGTGACCGTCTCATTTTCTCCCAGCCATTTTTCAACAGCTGCGTCCGGCTTTAAACCGTCTTTGATATACCCGGTCATCTTGATGTTGTCCTCTAGAGGGACAAAAACCCCGGCCATGACTTCACGGGCCTTGGGATAATCCTTAATAAATCCCTTCCGGCCCAGCCAGTAGTAGGACTGCGGTGGCTGTTGCACATTCTTGGGGTCTTCCAAAAATTTAACGTCATAGGCTTGGGTCATCCACGAGGGTGTCCACAAGACTGCGGCGATCCATTCTTTCTTAGCCATGGCCGACTTCAGAGTCGCCGTCATAGCCGCGGTGCTGCCGTCCACCAGTTCAAAGTCCAGACCGTATTTTTCAATGACATCCTTGGTCTGTCGCATAAGACCGGCGCCCGGCTCGATACCTATGATTTTTCCTTTAAACTTGTCCTTTTGCGCGTTCATCTCTTCCATGGAATTAATGGTCACATACGATGGGACCACGACACCTTGATTCAACCCATGGGATGAGGCACTTAGTTTCTCAAGTTTGTTATTATAACGGGTCCAGTAATCAAAGGCTACAAAGTTGATCTGTGACATCAGGAGATCCACACCGCCTTTTGCCAGGGTGGCATAGGCAATGCCCCATTCAAAGAATTCGACCACCTCGATCTCATAGCCGTAATGCTTCTCCATCAGCTTCTTGGTCACCAGGCTGGGGCATACCAGATCGTTCCAATTCAGGACCCCCATTTTAATGCTTTTTTTCTCTTCGGCAACAGCTGTCGTAGCAATACAGAACACCAGGGCAATACTGATCAACACGGCAATTTTTGTTTTCATTGAATCCTCCTTACTATATCTATGATTGTGGATTATGGTGCAAGCACCGGAACAACGATTTTCACTTTTTGATCTTGGTAGTCTCCTCTTTCTCCGGATAGGGTTAATCGACGGTGATTTTTTCCGGTGGTTTACCCTGGATTCCTCGCAGCAGGCTCCGCCGGGTGACGACTCCCACGACGGCCCCTTTAGATAGGACCGCCACCCGATTGGCCTCGACATCCGTCATGATCTCAACCAGGCTGTCCAGATCATCGTCAACATTCACGTTGGGTAACTGCTCGGCATCCACATCAGAATACTTTCCCAAAAAATCATCGGCGGGGTACATCACCGCTTGCGCACTGACGAGGTGGAGTCTGGATATACCAGCTACGAAATCGGCCACATATTCATCAGCCGGATTGGTGACGATCTCTTCGGGAGTCCCGATCTGCACGAGAACCCCGTCTTTCATAATGGCGATATGAGCTCCGATCCGGATGGCTTCATCCAGGTCGTGGGTGATAAACAGGGTCGTTTTTTTCAGCTTCAGGGATAGTTCCAGAAACTGATCCTGAAGCTGACGTCGGATCAGGGGGTCCAGCGCACTGAAGGGCTCATCCATGAGCAGAATATCCGGGTCTGAGGCCAGGGCGCGGGCCAGTCCAACCCGTTGTTGCATACCGCCGGAAAGCTGCTTTGGAAACCGGTCGTCCCACCCGTCCAGTTGAACAAGTTTCAAAGCCTTTTCGGCCGCATCCTGACGCTCCTCTTTGGGAACCTTGCGAACTTCGAGTCCGAAAGCAACGTTGTCACGGACATTCCGATGGGGCAGCAGGGCCATGTTCTGAAACACCATGCCGATTTTCTCTGAGCGCAGCGCTCGCATCTCTGGCTTGTTCAGGCCACTGATATCCGAGCCGTTGATCAGGATTTTCCCATCGGTTGGCTCGATTAAACGGTTGATGTGCCGCATCAAGGTGGATTTGCCGCTACCGGAAAGTCCCATGATACAAAAAATCTCACCCGGGTTGACGGTAAAAGAGGCGTCGACCACACCGATGACGCAGCCAAATTTTTCCAGGCAGTCCTCTTTGCTCAGATTCTCGGCGAGTACGGCTTGGTATGCTTGTTGTTCATTCTTGCCATAGATCTTCCAGACATTCCTACACTCGATAGCAGGGATCTGTGTCTTAGAATCATTAAGTTCCTTAGATGATGCACCATCCGTCAAACTACTCGATTGTTTGTTTTGATTCTCTAATTTCATAGTCCGGCCATCCCATTTCAAGGTTTTGGTTTTCAAAGATTACATCAATGAATTCTCAGTCCGCGCGATTATTTCCTCCTGATGATCGATATCCAAATCAACAAAGTAGTCGCTGTACCCGGCAACACGAACCAACAAATTACGGTATTCATCTGGAGAAGCTTGGGCTTTTCGAAGCATCGGTGCATCAATCACATTGAACTGAATATGATGCCCGTTAAGTTTGAAATAGGATCGAATAAGATGCATCAACTTAGTAACACCTTCTTCATTCTCCAATAAACTTGGTAGGAACTTCTGGTTCAGTAGTGTGCCACCGGATTTTACCTGATCCATTTTTGCAAGTGATTTTATGACTGCGGTAGGACCATTACGATCAGCACCATGTGATGGCGAAGTTCCATCTGATATGGGTGTCCCGGCAAATCTGCCGTTTGCTGAAGCACCCAGCATTTTACCGAAGTATATGTGGCAGGTTGTGGAGAGCATATTGAGGTGATAGGTGCTGCCTTTTGTGTTCGGTTTTCCGTCGATGGACGCAAACAAGGAGCTAAATACCTTTTGCATTAGGTGATCGGCGTGATCATCGTCGTTGCCAAAAAATGGTGTTTTATTCTTGAGGATGAGACGCGTTTTTTCATCTTTTTTGAAATTACTTTTCAATGAATTAAGCAAGCGCTCCATCGTGATGGAGCCCTTTTCAAATACATGCGTCTTGATAGCCGACAAACTATCGGTAATGGTACCAATGCCGCAGCATTGAATGTAATTGGTGTTATAGCGCGGCCCACCGTTATAGTAATCTTGCCCTTTTTTGATGCAGTCATTGATCACTACAGATAAAAAAGGAGCCGGGGCATGCGCAGCAAACATGCGCTCGATGTAATTGTTGATCCGGATCTTGGTGTCGACAATATAGTCAAGTTGTTTCTGGAAGGCGTTATATAATTCATCAAAAGTGCTGAACTCTGTGGGATCTCCGGTTTCAAGACCGACTTTTTTATTCAACAAAGGATCGATACCATTATTCAAGGCTATCTCAAAAATTTTAGGGACATTTAGATATCCTGTCAGTATGTAGGCTTCTTTTCCAAAAGCTCCTGTTTCAATGCACCCGCTGCAACCGCCCTCGCGTGCATCTTCAATGGTTTTGCCCTCACGGAGCTGTTCCATTACTACCTCGTCGGCATTGAACACAGACGGGTAGCCATAACCCTGGCGAATCACCCGGCAGGCAGCTTTTAAAAACCTGTCGGGTGTTTTTTCACTGATTTGGACGTTACTTTGGGGCTGGAGTAAATGCAGTTCGTCAATGACCTCTAAAATCATGTACGAGACATCATTGACACCGTCGGAGCCGTCTCGGCGTAATCCACCTAAATTGATATTTGTAAAATCGTTGTAGGTACCGCTTTCTTTAGCTGTCACACCCACCTTAGGAGGAGCCGGATGGTTGTTGACCTTGATCCAGAAACAACTGATTAACTCCTTTGCCAGGCCATGACCGATAGCCCCTTGATCTATATCGTTTTGATAAAACGGATTGAGATGTTGATCGAGATGCCCTGGATTCATGGCATCCCACCCGTTGAGTTCCGTAATCGTCCCCAAATGAACAAACCAGTACATTTGTATGGCTTCCCAAAAATTCCGGGGAGCGTTCGCTGGTACCTGGCGACAGACCTCGGCGATTTTAAGCAACTCCTCCTTACGCTTTTGATCATTCTCTGATTGGGCGATTTTCTCGGCCAGATCGGCATGACGCTGAGCAAATATAATGGCGGCATCACAGGCTATATCCATGGCCTTAAGGTTTTCTGCTTTTTCTGTTGCATGGGGATCATTTAAATAATCCAATGCCGCCATGCTTTGCACGATTTCCGTCTTAAAATCTAACATACCCTTTTGGTAAATCGTACCGTCAAGGCAGGTATGACCCGGTGCACGTTGCTCCATGAATTCCGTGAAAAGCCCTGATTCATAGGCTCGCCTCCAGTCATCGGGTACATGACTGAAAACACGTTCCCGCATGCTTCTTCCCTGCCAATACGGCACAACCTCCCGTGCATAAGTTTCAATGTCTACTTCCGAAATACGAAAAGGCGTCATTAGACGGTTATTGAGAATTTTGAGATCTTCTTCTGTGTGACATGTCAATTCTGGGAATGTGGGCACTGATTTTGGCAAAGGACCGCGTTCACCAACGATCAACTCATTGTCGCCTATATATAAGGTTTTATGCTCACACAAATGCTTGAACACCAGCGCACGCATAACTGGTGTGGAATACTTTCCCTGGTTCCTTTTATAAAACTCTGTCAGCAAAAGTGCGCGTTCGATTGATATGCTGGGTATTGCCTCAAAACTCTCTTTTCGCAATCTATCAATGCGCTTGTTCATTTATTTATCCCCCTAACCTGACCTTAAAACCTTTTTCCCTAAACCGCTGCAGTGGTAACGCAATTTTCTCTTGATGAACTTCGGCAATATTGTTGGCAGGGTAATCCAGGCCAAGTTTGATATATTTTTCTTTCTGGTAATCGTGATAAGGCAGAACATGAATGTCTTGACAATTAGGGAAATCGCTCAGGAAGTCACAAATCTGTTTTATATTCTTATGATCGTCATTAATTCCTGGAATGAGCGGAAGTCGAATCGTGATATTGGCACCCAGGCTGTAAAGAAATTTGAAATTGTCTATAATTGTTTCGCTGGGCACACCAGTTAATTGTCTGTGCCGATTCGAATCGATGAGCTTTAGATCATATAAAAAAAGGTCTGTTCTTTGGGCTACCTTTTCTATAGTCGCTTTATCTGAATATCCCGATGTATCAACAGCCCTATGAATTTCAGAATGACCGCAGCGATCGAGTATATCGATTAAAAAGCCAGCTTGTAATAAAGGCTCCCCACCGGAAAAGGTCACGCCTCCACCAGACTCGTCGTAGAATATTGTGTCCTTTTTGATGATCTCCAATAGCTGACGAGGCGTTAAGCTCCTCTCAATCAATTCGCGTGCACATGCAGGGCATTGATTGACGCAATCACCACAACCTTTACATCGCCGAGAATCCGTAGCCATTCCTACTTTCGTACGTGAGATTGCAGCTTCAGGACATATTTCGATACATGTACCACAGCCGATACATCGTTTATATTCGAATGCCACCTTGGGCGCTTTACTTAGACCTTCAGGATTGTGGCACCATGGGCAAGCCAATGGACACCCTTTTAAAAATACAGTGGTTCTGATGCCCGGCCCATCATGGATGGCATATCTCTTAATATCGAAAATCCGGCCTGTTCGCTCCGATACCATCTGGCTATTCCTTTTTCCCAATTTTCGCTTCAGCCGCTGAAATAATTGCCTCGATTTTAGCCTTGGTGTCTTCGGCAATGGGTTTAGGTGTATGCGAATCCAATATCTCCTTGACTTTCTGATTAGCGCGCTCACCCAACGTCTGGCTACCTTTTTCTACCCAATTCTCATAGGTATCGCGGTTGCCCAGTATACTTGGAGACCATCCTTCGCGAAAATGTGAAAGGGTATGATCGCTGGTGACGTACTCTCCCCCAGGGCCTACCCTATCAATGACTTCGATTGCCAGTTGGTCTCTATCTGTCTTAATACCTTTTAGAAAAAAACGGGCCTCGCCGGCCACCTCATCCATGACGACGACCTGCTCAAACGAAGATGTTGATCCGTACTCAATGTAGCCCACATCGTGAATGAGATTAGCCCCGCTTAAGCTGGAGATAAATATGGATAATGCACCTTCAATTCCAGCTTGCTGATCAAATAGTTTTGAGTCAGAACACCCTGCAGTTCCAAACGTGGGAACGTTTAAATAATGTTGTAGTTGCGTTAAACCGGCCTGAAAAAGCAAAAATTCCGGAGATGCGTATGACGCGATCATGGTCTTCATATCCATCGGATTTGGGCATCCTGAAAACAGAATGTAGGGAGCCCCTTTTCGTTTCAATTGTGATAGCAAAAGACCCGTCAACATATCTGCATTGATTTGAACCATGGCACCGGCCAGGGTCATCGGGGCAGTTCCTCCGGCCAGAGCAGAGGGAGCGGAAATATAAGGTAATCCTTTCCCTGCTACATAAAGCAGCGCCGCAGCCGTGTCATCTGGATACTGTAAAGGGGAGATTGGGCAACCAAACAATGCTGCAAATGGATTACGCTGAAGGGCTTCTTCACCGCCGGCAATTATTTCTGCTATTTCAATAATTACTTTTACGTTATCTGGCCCCCAAGTTGCGTAAACCATAGGTTTAATGGTATTGCTTGCCATGGTATAAAACTGAAGGATATCAGCGACAGACTCAGGAACATCGTGTGAAACACTCATGCTCATGGTAAAATCCATGTTTGGCAGTGCATCAACAAGCTTGGCAAAATTAGCAGTGTCCTCAAGGAGTGCTTCCCGCCTCTCACCCGAATAGGGATCGACGACAAAAACACAGTCGCTTCCGCAACCGAAGTAAGACTTGTATCCTTCCATAAAAATACTCGGGTCTCCTTCACGCGTACTGAGAACAATACGCTTCGGAGCCGACTCGATGGCCCACTCAATTAAATGTGCCGGGATACGTACCCGATCGCCTTCAATCCAGCATCCCGCATGTTTAAGAAGACTTACCGCCTCTGGATATGTTATTTTTACGCCTGTTCTGCGTAGGACCTCCAAAGTTCCCATATGAATTTCTTCCAACTGATTCTTAGAAAACACCTCAATGGGGCCTATACGGCGATCGATAATGTTCATTGCATTCTCCTTCAATACTCTTAGGTTTTAATCAAATTTAAAGAAATTGATTACGTTGCTGATAAAAGTCTACACCTTTCCTATAATGGCTTATTATTCCTTAAATTGTTCTTGGGCCAGATCATCCCTGAGATTATCATTAACCATATTCAAATGATTGCGCATTCCTCTGGCAGCTTGTTTCCCCTCTCCTTGTTCAATGTGACGTAAAACTTGTTTGGCTGTTTGGATTGATTTTTCTATTTTCTCTTTTCGTGAAGCACTGAATATCACTGGCAACTTTTTGTTCCATAATTTGTGGATCCCTATTACCAAATCAGATAGCTCAGGGAGTCGTGCACACATTCCGATTGCGACGTGAAAATCTAAATCGGTCAATAGGAATTCATGAAGGTCGTTTCCACTTTTTCCCAGTCTATTTACTGCCTTCCTTAGGTTTTCTATATTATCTTCACTTGCCACAGTCGCTGCTTTTTCGACCGCATAACATTCAAGCACTTCTCTAATCTCAAGAAGGTTAAATAAGTTCGCAGTTTCAAATAATTTTAATGAGCTCGATTCGATAACATTCGTAGCTGGTAATTCTTTTTTGACATATGATCCCTTGCCCTGTTCTGCTAAGCATGTAGGACCAATAGTG
>NODE-923-length-10203-cov-5.55164_pt1 | contig 10203 bp, 8 predicted proteins | sample MGYA00139097_ERZ477577 | MGnify/ENA metagenome assembly ERZ477577 | reverse complement strand
AACTAATTGCTCCGTTCGGTGCATTGAGATACCGGTTAACCGATACCGATCCAGGCTGCATCTGATTATACAGCCGATAGACAGGGTAGAGAAATTTCGCCGGAATATCTTTGGTGTTGAGCTGGTTAAAGACTGTCAACGCCTGCAGCGGCTTGTTATTCACCATGAGTGAAAAACCTCGCAGATAGAGAGCGGCCGGGTTTCGCGTGCCAGTTGAGCTTTCTATTACCTGATCTCTTTTTTGGCTGTCCTTACCAACAATACCGAGCAGTTCATCAAGGTTTTGCCAATCCGGCTCAGGTAAAATCTCATCGCTTGGAGTAATGTCGTCGGTAGGCTTGATGACAGTCTCAGGGAGATTGACCGCAGAATGCGATTGTGTCTTTAGGTGAAATTGGTAGTTAATAACAAACATCACCCCCAGAAACACTGCAGTCAACAAACCCCCATAAAACAGACAGTAAATAGTTACTGGCTTAAGCACGGTTTCGTTGTCTCCAGAGAAAAATTGCAGGTAGAAGCGCCAAGAAGACCCATGCTGGCTCGGGAGTTCCACTGGGCGAGTCAACACTGTAACTGATCGCAGTGGGTGCGTCTCCAAGGCCGATATTGGCACCATCAAGTATGGCAGCATCGGTTGATGATAGAATGGCAAATTCTTCAAAGCCTGCCGAGTAATCAAAGAAGGTCTCGTTTTCACCTGCTGCCGAAGTATCCAAAAACGTTACGCTCAATGTTGCTCCGGTTATTTCACCTTCGAACTGAATGTCATCGAGGATAATCACATCGTCGAACGTTGATAGGTCAAAACTACTGGTTGAGCCGGTTATATCGCTGCCGCCTGCACTACCGAATAAGGTGTTATATTCCTGAGAGGTGGTGGCACCATCTTCGAGGATCATGGCGGTGGTGTTGGTGTAAAACTCCGTATAGGAAAAATCACCCTCTGTTGTTGATATGATCAGTTCCATTTCCTTAATGGCCACTCCGGCCGTGGTGCTTGACTCGTTTCCAGACGCAGCTTCATTGAGATCGACGCCCAGGTAGAGGGTGCCGCTCTCCAAATTTTCCTGCAATTCGGTACCGCTGACGTCAGTGAATATATCAATGACTCCGTCGCCATTCCTGATGGAATCGGTCAATACCGTCGGAATCACAGCCCAGATAGGGGGAGCGTGCATAAAGGCTATTAATATTATGATATTTCTTACTATTTTCATTTTTATCCTCTGCATACAATGCCCCATCCAAATCATAACTTTGTGCGATTAACAGTATGATATTTTGAAGCATTTTAATTCTTCACCTCGAGATACCTAACTCCATCCAAACCACAATTCTGCAAACCACCCCAGATTCCATTTTCAGGTGGTTACGTTCTCATCCAATAGACTAGAGATGCTTTAACGCAACAATTATCTTGCAACCTATATGCCGAATCTCAATGAATTTAGTAACTCATTGTTTGCGCATTAAAATATTGTTTCCGGAGAAAGCTTGAAGACCGTAGCTTTTGCATTTTAGGAGGAGATAATGACAAAACTCCTCTCATTTTGATTGGCGTTTGAGTATCTGTAGATTTGATACTTCCTGAATTAACGAAGTGGAAGATGAGGGGCTCTGTTGCCCCCTTGGTTTGAGAACAAAAGGAGATCGATTTTTAATGGCAACAGACAATTGATCACCTGTGTCACCCTTTTCGTTCGGGGATACATTAAGGCATTTATAACTCAACAGGGCCGACAAGAAAGCGTGGTTAATTTTGATCCTGGTCTGGTAATTTGAGGTTTATTCATCAATGTCAGGTTTGCTCTTACCTGATGTAATTAGAACAATCAGATCAATCTTAAGGATCTGGTTATAAGCCCTGTTACGGGAAGCTGAACGGATAGGCCTGCGAAGGCCACTTGTGAATATTTTTTTGTTTTGATCTATACTGTAGGTGCCGGTGGAAAAATGCGGGGAGAATGCCGTCCTTAATTCAGTATTGGCTGCCTGAATTTCACCACATTATCCCAAAACAGTATTAAAAATCAGGAGCATGACATGTCACTTTATGAAGAATTCATGAATGAGAAGGAGGTTCCGGTAATTTTCGCCGATTACAATGGTATCATCACTGCTGTTAATCAATGTTTTGAAGAATCTTATTTGTGGCAATCTGAACAGCTTGTGGGCAAACCACTCAATACAATAATTCCTGAGATTCTGCGAGATTCGCATAATATGGGATTTTCAAAATATATGATTTCCGGTCAGCCGACCCTCTTGAGCACTCCGTTAGAGTTGCAGATTCTGCTTGGCAACGGGGAAATCATCAGCGCCGAACATTTCATAGTCGATCTTAAAGACAATGGGCAGGAACTCTTAGCAGCAAAGATAACCCGCAAATAAGCTTCACCACTTGCTTCACGCTATGACTGACAACAAAGAAATCATCCGTGGTCTCCAGACTACTCTGGGTAGGATGGAAATCGCCCTGGGAGCTATACAGGAAGCAATACTGTGGACGTCTGAAGAGGGCACAATCATATGGTGCAACAAGTCCTTTGACACCTTAGTTGGCCTCCCTCACATCTCTATTCTCGGAGCCAATATTGTAGATGTGTTTCCACTCGAAAATACGAGCGGACCGATCTCTATCGATCAACACCCATGCCAACAGCTCCGAAAGACATCATTTATAAAAGACAAGCAATATATATTTTGGAACGGGGAAGAATCAATTTCTCTTGAAATCTCAGGAAAAAGCATCGAGGTGAGTTCCGGCGATAATTTTATAATCGTTACCATTCGCAACATAAGCACTCTTAAATTGAGTCAGGAGGCGTTAAAAAAGGCTAAGGAAACGCTTGAGATTAAAGTGCTGAAGCGTACAGAGGAATTACTAAACGTAAGCAGAAGATACAAGAACATTCTCACTGAGGCAGTCGATGCAATAATTACCATCAATCAACATGGAATAATAAAAAGCTTCAATCCCGCGGCAGAAAAAATATTCGGTTATTCCGAAACCGAAATATTGGGTGAAAATGTCAATCTATTGATGCCTTCGCCGGAACGTGAAAACCATGACCGCCATATCCAGAATTATCTTAAGAGCGGCACTAAGCATATCATTGGCCTCGGTCGAGAGGTCATAGGGCTTCGACGAGATGGCAGACAGGTCCCCCTTGATCTGGCGGTAAGCGAATCGTTTGAAGAGGATTCAAGGGTTTTCACCGGCATAATACGCGATATATCAGGCCGGATAGAGGTGGAAGATGCTTTGAGAAAGGCAAAATTCGAAGCAGAAAAGGCGAACCGTCTTAAAAGCGATTTTCTGGCCCGCATGAGCCATGAAATTCGCACGCCAATGAACGCTATTATGGGCATGGCGGAGCTGCTTCAAGAGAGTTCCCTGAACCACGATCAGGGGAAATATGTCAGTGTTCTTAAACGTTCCAGCGCACACCTGCTTTCGATTATTAACGATATTCTAGACCTGGCAAAAATTGAAGCAGGAAAGCTTCAGTTGGAGACTGTTCCTTTCGATCTACACAAGGTGTTTTCTGACATCTATGACATCTTGTCTGTTACAGCGAGAAAAAAGGGGCTTAAACTGGAATTTGGTATCGCTTCGGGAACTCCTGTAAAGCTTCTGGGTGACCGCTTGCGACTAACACAGATACTCTTCAATATGGTCGGTAATGCCATAAAATTCACCGAACAGGGAGAAGTATCGTTTTATGCAAGCAAGAAAGCCACCGAGGAAATCGATGGAGATTCTCACAAAAAAATCAACCTTCAATTTGAGGTAAGAGACACCGGGATAGGTATTGAAGAAGCTGATTTAAAAGTAATTTTCGATAGTTTTATCCAAACCGAACAAAATTTAAGTGGAAAATTGGAGGGTACGGGGCTTGGCCTTGCCATTGCCAGAAAACTAGTCAACTTTATGGGGGGTGATGTTTCAGTGTCAAGCGCCCCCGGTGAAGGCTCCACCTTTTTATTCGATGGTTGGTTCCTGACCGATCAACAGGCGGAGAAAAATGGTGCTATCAACACAGCCACTCCCGAGCCTGACTGGGAATGGTGTGCCCCGTCCCGTGAGATCAAAATTCTGCTTGTCGAGGATTCTCCCGACAATCGCTTTCTTTTTGAAATATTTCTCAAACAGCTTAACTGCACTGTCGATTTTGCCGAAGACGGTATGACCGGTTATGAAAAGTTCAAATCATCGGCATATGACCTCATCCTGATGGACATCCAGATGCCGGTTCTCGATGGCTACTCGGCAACAAAATTGATCCGTGCGCATGAAAAATCAAACAAATTGACCAGGACACCCGTCATAGCCCTTTCTGCTCACGCCAGGATAGAGGAAAAGGATGAATCACTGGAGGCCGGCTGCGATCTGCACGTGTCCAAACCGGTAGGCAAAAACGATTTTTTAAACGCGATTTGCGGCCTGCTGAACGAAAACGACCCCGCCGATAATAATTATGAGCAGAAAGAGTCAGACACCCATAAGGTCTATATCGATAAACTGATTGAGGATTTGATCCCCGGCTTTTTGAAAAATCGAAGGGACGACATTAACAAGTTGCGTGAGGCAGTTGACAGAACTGATATGGAAGCCCTGGCGAACCTGGGTCATGCCCTGAAGGGTACCGGAGGCGGATACGGTTTTGAAAAAATCAGCGAGATCGGCAAAGAAATCGAACATGCTGCCCGACGGAACGACACAGGGGTTATTTGGCAACTGACCAGCGAGCTCGAGACCTATCTCGATACGCTGGAAGTGGTCTTTGTCGATTAGGATGTCAGGGATGGAAACTATACTCATAGTTGATGATAACCTGGACAGCCGGCTGCTTCTGGCGGTTATTCTACGAAAAGAAGGCTTTACTCTCGAGGAGGCTGCAGACGGCGCCAGCGCATTGCAAATCTGCAGGGAAGCACCACCGGACTTGATTCTCCTCGATATCGTGATGCCGGTCAAGGACGGCTACGAAACCTGCAGAGAACTCAAGGACCAGCCAAAGACGGAACACATTCCCGTTATCTTTCTGTCGGCTAAGGGAGATACCTCTGACAAGGTAAAAGGACTGGACCTCGGGGCAGTTGATTATATCACGAAGCCTTTCGATAAAGCCGAGGTAGTGGCCAGGGTCAAGACCCAACTGAAGATCCACAATCTCACCAGGGACTTGTCCGAGTCGAATAAAATGCTTCAGGAGAAGCAGCAAAAAATAGATGAGGATTTGAAAGCGGCGGCCCAGATACAGGCGGCACTTCTTCCTTCCACAAAACCAGACCTTGAGGAATATTCTTTCGCCTGGCAGTTCATTCCATCAGACCACAGCGGAGGTGATATATTCAATGTCCACCAGCTGGATAACAGAACAGTGATTGCCTACCTGGTCGACGTCAGTGGTCACGGCGTACCGGCAGCCATGGTCACTGTCTCCGTCGTCCAGAGCCTCCAGCCGCATGGGAACACAATTTGGGATATCAATGGTGTGGATTCATCCCGCCGGACAATAAGAAAACCTTCAGAAGTGCTTGATGTTTTAAATAAAGATTACCCAATTGAACGATTCGACAAGTATTTCACCATCGTCTACCTGATTATCGACCGCTTCTCAGGAGAAATAGTCTACGGCAGTGCAGGACACCCTCCACCACTGCTGATGCGCACTTCCGGTACCCTAGAACGCCTCGACGCGGGTGGACCGATGATTGGACTTGGCGATCTGCTTCCTTTTGAGGATGGACACTGCCGGCTCATGAGAGGCGACCGGCTTTTTCTTTATACAGACGGCATCACCGAATATTGTCCTGATGATGAGTTTTACGGACCACAAAGGCTCGAAAATGAGATCACGCTTACGAGACACCTGCCTCTTGAACCGGCTTGTCAACAGATAATAAATTCTATGCACGAGTTTGGTAATGGGGGAAAAGCTGATGATGATATCACCCTTGTCGCGCTCGAATTCACCGACAAGAATCATTGAGGACCCCCCCCCCTTACCTTCCTGTTCTAATAAATGAGCTCTTCGCCCTTTTGGCGGATTCTGTATTGACTGTCCAACTCAAACTGATCTGACTGGAGATACTCCAGATCAGCAATCTTTTTTACCGGAGCAAATCGATTTCGGGGCACGTTCACCAGTCCGGGTCGATTGAAAGAGCTCAGAGCGGCACCCATGGCGGTCTCAATTTGAATGACCTGGTGACCGTTGATCTCTTTCCTGTTCTGAATAACCGGCAGCTGCATGCTCTTTTCCATCATGATCTTTTTCAGGCTGCGCAGGTCGATCCATAAGTTATTGGTGTTGAAATATCCGAACCGTTCAATGTTCTCGAAATCATCTTGATACTCTTCAGGAACCTGGGCTATCTCGAGAAGGGAAAGCCGATCCCGGTAGAACACTGGAGCCCCGCCCTTGACATCGGCGGGCGTCTTGGCAGTTACCTCCATTATGAAATCCTTGTTTTGGTCAATCATCATTCCCAGTATTACTGGAGACAGCACCGCAGAGAGGTTATCTATGTTCGATACGAACACATAATGGAGCCCCAGGTCCAGCAGCGCATCAACAAGCCCGGAACCATAAAAACTGTTATAGAAATCACCATGACCTGCGGGACACCAGTCTTCATCCTCTCCCGTCTCGAGTGGCATAAAATTATCCTCGAGGATTCGGGGATATTCGTTCTGGACAAAATTCATAATGATGATCGGGGTCTTGCCGACAATTTTTTCAGTCATCTGGTCGGTAAAAAAGCTGTTCATCAGTACCAGCGGCACCTCCACACCACTGATGTCGTTGTTTGCGACTACCTGGTGCATAACTATGTCTAGAAAACTCATGCCGTCCTTAGCACTTATGGTGCACTTGGGTACCTGCCCTCCCATGGTGGTAGAACGTCCGCCGTTTAACTTGACCACAGCGCAGCTACCCAGATTGCGGGTTCCAAGAGCCTTATAATAATCATATTCCTTACCCCCTTTCTCCGGCAGTTCGGACACATGAGTGGCGGTGACGGGGGTAATGTCGTCCCAATTCAATTTTTGCTCTTCCAGATCCAGTTGGCGATGAGCAGACAAGAAAAATTCAATCGCATCCGGCCTGACTCCTCTGTCGGTCATCCGATCCGTAATCCTTTCTTTGATAGCGTTGCTGTTCACGTTTATTTCCTCTTACTAGTGCAATTCAGATTTTCTTAAGGTTCGACTCCACACCTTCTTCCGGGGTAAAACGAGCATGGAACAATATACAGCTAGTTTCCATATAAGAAATAGTGGGAAGGCGGTGAGATAGAACCACAATTTAAGCGGCGCCTTTCTTTGCATTTGTCCGGATACCACGTAGACAACAATGATGCTCATCACGATCAACAGAGCAGCCATTGCCTGGGGCATGAATAGCCATGCTGCCAGCGAGGTGATCAGGGTCAACAATATCAGAAGAGACAAAGGGGCGATAAGCAGATCGGCCAGCAGATAGAGATATCTGAGTTTGCCGCTGAACACCTGTCTGCCAAGCTTCGGTACCATTTTTTGGGCAAGGTCAAACCGCCCACCTTCCCATCGCCTGCGCTGACCGTCCGCCTGTTTCCTGCTGACGGCCATTTCACTGGTGATGATAGCTTCTGAATTGTATCTCACTTCCCTGGCACTCTCGAGAAGCTTGATGGTAAACTCAACGTCCTCTACTTCAGAATTAGCTGGCCAGCCTGATTTAATGAGCAGCTGTGGGGAGAACGCCATCCCTAGGCCTTTAAGTATGGTATTTCCGAATAACCTGTCATTGCCTGCCATACGAAGATGATTGAATACATTAAACGCTGCGCTGTTAAGTGCAGTGCGCCAATTGTCATAGGGGTTTGCTACGCCATTGAAGCCTTGCACCGCGTCAATTTCGGGGTGTGCAAGCGATTGACTCAGGGCGCGTAACATGTTTCGATCCGGGCAACTGTCGGCGTCGATGAACACGATTCCTCCATAATCCTCCAGTTGCTCCCTGTTTTTCCGTAAGAACCAATCAAGTGCCGCTCCTTTTCCCCTTAAGCGCTTATCGCTTCTTACATGAACCCAGGCTTCGCAATTGGCTGCAGCTTTGGCGGTTCCGTCCGTGCAATTGTCGGCAATAACCGCAATGTCAACCAATTCCTGCGGATAGTCGCATTTTCTGGTGCTGTGGATTGTTGCTGCTATCTGCTGTTCTTCATTATGAGCCGGGATTATCACGAGAAGCCGCAGGGGAAATGCATTACGTTCCAGTTTGGGACGATAAAACCAGGAAGCCAGAGAGAGAAGCAGCAGCCAACATGAAGCGAGCAGCAGATATCCTGTAACGGCTAAGATCGCTATTTTTGCCAATATCATTTTATATCTCCGTATTTCGTAAACAAACAATGTAAATATTGATAATTTTCACTTTGATTAAATTCACTTAGCACTGCTTTTCTTCCTTCAGTTCCCAGTTTTTCCCCAAAATGGTTGTCGTCCAGAACACGGATGATCGCCTCCGCCAGTTCACCGGTATTGCCAGGGGTTACCAATAATCCTGTTTTCTCGTGTTCAATCAGTTCTGGGATTCCGTTGATCCTTGTTGATATAACAGGGATTTCCTGTGCCATGGCCTCCATTAACACGACCGGAACACCCTCTGCGAAACTGGGTAGAACGAACAGGTCGGCTCTGCGGTAGTGGTCCATAACTCTCTCCTGCCCTAACGCACCGGTTAAGCGTACCTCCTCAGACAGATTCAGTTCGTTCACCTTGTTTTCGAGTGACTGGCGATCTTCCCCGTCACCGACGAAGGTGAGTCGGAATTTGTGGCCCTGCTCCTTGACTATGTGGAATGCATCTAGGAGGATGTGCTGCCCCTTAGCCGAGGTGAGCCTGCCCACGCAGAGAATCTCAGGAACCGCATTCTCCACTCGCTCTAAAGGTCTGAAGACTTCAGTATCGACGCCGCAATGAACTATATGAAATTTCTTCCACATGTCCACTGGTACGAGGCGCCACAGCTGGCTGCGACAGTAATGGCTTATGCAGCGCACAAATCGAGCCCGCTTTATCTTCTCTGTCAGCATGCTTTCGTCAACCTGATAAAAGACATCTGGACCATGTACTGAAATACTGTAGCCCCAATTTTTGTAGCGATTTGCAAGCATGGCAATAAAAGCAGTCGGATTGGCGAAATGCTCATGGATGTGGTCAATGTCCTTTTCCTCAATCCAGTCCAGAAAAAGTATGGTCTCAGCGAGATAGCCAAAGGCCTTGACGGCACTTTTAGGACCATGCCAAATCAGATTGATGGTCATGTGCAACATTCTTGCAAAACCGATAGGGGAGCGTATGAATACTCTGAAGACCGCCAACATTGCCTCCAAAAACTTTACGTCTTTTAGGACCTTTACCCCTTCAGCTTCGTTTTGTTCCTCAGGCGTCATTTTTTTCAGGTCTTTTGATCGATCTATACTTACCGGAAATACTTCCAAGCCACTAATCCTGAGAGACTGGATTTCCCGAAAAATAAATGTGTGTGAAATTGCCGGGTATGGGTTTGCCAAATAAGCTACTCTCTTCATTTTCCTGCCCCTCTTCTTTTGAATCTTCGATAAATCCTATAGCTGATACCGATTACCGCACCCAATATCACGCCCCCATTATTAGCAATCAGATCTTCAGGACTAAAGGTCCGGCCACTGATTCCTCTCTGCAGATACTCAAGGCCAAATCCGAGCACAGGTACCAAAGCTGCCAGACACACGGCACGTTGACGATTGGTAATAAAGATAAGCGGCAGCATGGTGGCAATACTATTTGTTGTGAAATGAAATATCTTGTCCCAGTACTTTGTCTCGCTGGGAAATAATCCATTACCAGGAACAATGGAGGTGATAATCATTGCAATCAGGAGAAGAGCCCAGAAAATGACTCCTGCCTGCTTGGCAGGCCAGGCTCCATATTTTATAGCAGCTGCGTTTTTCATGTTAGAAACCTTGTTTTTTCCCAATCGGATTGATGAGACCCCAGATACCTGGTCTTCACAGGAATCTGAGCGATTATTTGGTTCTCCTGTTCCTCCTCTTCCAGAGGAACTCCCTGCGATAGCAAACCGCACATACCGCCGTTAAAAAGCATAAAGATGGGATTAACCATGCCGTTAAGGAGATTGTCGATCATATAGAGTGTCAGGA
>NODE-922-length-10205-cov-4.43665_pt1 | contig 10205 bp, 9 predicted proteins | sample MGYA00139097_ERZ477577 | MGnify/ENA metagenome assembly ERZ477577 | reverse complement strand
CAGCGTATTAGAAAAAAAGTTTTGACTCACGTTTATTTTTGTTTCGTTTTGAAAAGCAAATCTCTCGGGATTCAAATATAAAACACCACCCAAGGCATCTGAACCATAGAGTAGGGAGGCAGGCCCCTTGATAACTTCAACACTCTCAATACCAGATTCATTCAATCCTAAACCATGTTCTCCTCCAAATTGTTGGTTTTCCAATCTTACCCCCTGCGTGTACACAAGTACTCTGTTTCCTGAAAGTCCTCGAATAACGGGCTTGCCTATTCCTGTTCCCGTTGAAAACTCTGAAACTCCGGGAATTGAGCTGATACTTTGTATCAAGGTTGGAGCGCCGCTTTTTCTGAGACTTTCAATAGTCTTGGATTCAATTTTCATGACGTTCTCACTTTGTAGTTTGTGGAAAGGAGCGGATACGATGATTTCATCCATATGGAAAATCGAAGGCTTGAGTTTCATGTTGAATTCAAGATCTGAATCGATTAAAGTGATGTCCGTATTTTCCGTGGTAAAACTGATAAAGCTGATCGTCAACTTATGGGTTCCTTTCGGAACATTGCGAAGTGTATAGAATCCATTTTCATCTGAAACTGTTCCTATATGTAATTGTTCAATATAAATTTCTGCGCCCATAACAGTTTCACCGTTTTCTTCCGAAACGGTCCCTGAGATGGAAAACTGGCCCCATATGGGCGATAGGCATCCTAAAAGGAAAAGTGCCAAGAATAAAATATTTTTCATGTAAATGTAATATCAATGTAAATTGTAAAGCTTAAAATTCTTCTCAAACATTGATAAAAGGAGGGCCTCGATCTGACTCGGTAACAAGAACAGTAGTGACAAGTATGGGTTGATAAGAGATTGCAATTTTGTTAAACCAGGTGTGTGAATTGATATCAAACTCCTGAACGCCATCATAGCTTAGCGTATGATTTATAAGATGTACCTGGTCACATCCTGATTGTTCTGCGTGAATATGAAACTCAGAAGTAGCTTGACACAATAAATTCTCATGTTCATGAAACGAATGAGCCAGACCTATCCCCATTGGGAGTATAAAACTCAGGATCAGAAATATGGAAATAAACTTTTGTTTCATAAAAAATCAAATACTTTGCAAAAATAACAAAATATTCAATAGGAAATTACCTAATTGGATTGTAATGCCATGTCAGTTTTCCGACATGGCATGATAAGGTCTAACCGACTCTGTATCTATTTAACCCCGAGTTTTTTTAAAATAATACCCATCAGGCACCAGTTGGTAAAGGCTGATTGGAATAAATTGGCTCCCACAAAGGCCGTAAACCATAACCAGTTTGGGTTAACATAATGTGCGAGGGCTAAGCTGATAAGAATAAAGGATCCGGCAATGGCATTGATATATCGGTTTATCATAATAATAAATGTTTTAAAGAAATTTTTCTATGTTAAGTACAACGGCTCTTAATGGATTTTCACTTTCAATATTTTTATTGAACTCTTCGAGTCCTTCTAAAAGCGTGTTAATTTTATCCTCTTCTGCAAAGGTGAAGAAGAGTATGGATTTTACTTTTTCATGTGAAGATGAGAACCAGTTGTCAATAAGGTTTTCGTGATCATCTGATTTGAACCCATTGATCTCGGCGTTTGAGAAAGCACTGATCTTGGCCTTTTTAAAAAGCCTGACAGCCTCTTTTTCATAGGATTTTACGGCGGTTAATACTAATAGTTTCATATGGATTGCTTTTATTGGTTTTTATGTTTTGATCTCTCTAAATAATAGTAAATAAGTGGAACTGCCAGCAGCGTTAGAAAGGTTGAAAAAATGGTACCTCCTAGTAAACTGATCGCTAAGCCCTGGAAAATTGGATCAAATAGCATGACTACAGCTCCAATGACTACAGTACCGGCCGTTAGAAGGATAGGCGTGGTTCTTACCGCTCCTGCTTCTATTACTGCCTGACGCAGTGGGATACCGTCATTTAATCGCAGATTGATAAAATCAACCAGCAGTACAGAATTCCTTACCATGATCCCTGCCAAAGCGATTAAGCCAATCATTGAAGTTGCCGTAAAATAGGCATCGAATACCCAATGGCCCAGGATGATACCTATTAAAGACAGCGGTATGGCAATAAGCATTACAACGGGTGACCTAAAGCTTTGGAACCAACCCACAAGTAAGACATAAATAATGATGATCACCACTGCAAAGGCTGCTCCAAGGTCACGAAATACCTCGAAGGTGATTTGCCATTCACCGTCCCATTTTACAGTATACTCGCTATTGTTCTGAGGTTGCTGATTCCATTCTTCCTGCAAGGTATAACCCGCGGGAACTGCAATATCTTTTAATAAATCCGATAATGAAAGCAAGGCATAAACCGGGCTTTCCAGTTCACCGGCCATGTCGGCGGTTACGTAAACTACCCGTTGCTGGTTTTTCCTCATGATGCTTTTGTCAATTACAGCCTCTTCCAGATGGATCAGGCTTCCTATTGGAATGGCGGTTCCATTTTGTGAAATCACCTTGAATTGCATAAGGTCCTGAGCAGTTGCTTTTTCCTTGTCTTCCAGCTTTAAAACGATTCCTATGTCCTTGTTGGCTTCGTCACGATAGATTTTCCCAATGGGCTGATCAGACAGGGCCATATTCATGCTCGATACTATTTGTTGAGGAGAAATGCCGTTTAGCATTGCTTTTTCCTTATCAATAATGAATTTTAGTTCTTTTTGATCGGCTTCCACCATCCAGTCAACGTCAACAACGTCCTGCACTTCTGTAAATTTTTCTTTCAGTTGTTGTGCGATTAACATTTGCTCTTTATAGTCAGGACCATATACTTCAGCTACAAGTGTTGAAAGAACAGGTGGTCCAGGCGGTACTTCAACTACCTTAATGTTGGCACCAAATTTCTGCCCGATACTTTGTAGGGCAGGCCTGAATATGGTAGAGATATAATGACTCTGTTCTTTTCTGTCTCCTTTATCAGTAAGATTTACCTGAATATCGGCAATATTTGATCCGCTTCTTAAGTCATAGTGTCTTACTAAACCATTAAAGGTTATGGGTGATGCGGTTCCTGTATAGGTTTGATAGTTTTGAACAAAAGGACTCTCTTTAATATATTGAGCGATTTCCTTTGTAACCATATCAGTTCTTTCCAGGGTTGTTCCTTCCGGCATATCAACGATCACCTGAAATTCATTTTTATTGTCAAACGGGAGCATTTTTACCGCGACGGCTTTTGTTAAAAACATCGAAGATGTGGCTAACAACATAAAAATATTAATACCAAAAAAGGCAAGACGATACATTTTGTTGTCCAATAACGGATCTAACGTTTTTTTATAAAAAAGGAAGATGGCTGATTCTTCAAGCGTTTTAGAAGCCTTCTTTTTTGTTTCCTTTTTATTGTCTTTTTCTCTTAGGAAAATATATCCCAGATAAGGCGTTATGGTAAGCGCTACAAATAATGATATCATCATGGCTATAGAGGCTCCGATTGGCATAGGGCTCATATATGGACCCATTAGACCAGAGACAAAAGCCATGGGCAGAACCGCAGCAATAACTGTGAACGTCGCCAGGATGGTAGGGTTACCTACCTCATTGATCGCATAGAGTGCTGCCTGCTTAAAAGGTAGCCTTTTCATCTTAAAATGACGATGCATGTTCTCCGCAATGATTATGGAATCATCTACTACGATACCGGTAACAAATACCAATGCAAAAAGAGTGATCCTGTTTAGGGTGTAATCCATGAAATAATAGCTAAACAGCGTTAAGGCAAAAGTGATGGGTACTGACAAGAATACGACCAGACCTCCCCGCCATCCCATGGCCAGCATAACGACTAATGACACAGAAATAATAGCGATAAACAGATGGCTCAGCAACTCAGAAACCTTATGAGAAGCTGTTGCTCCATAATTTCTGGAAACCGTCACCTTGACATCATCAGGAATCAGGTTTTTTTTCAGATGCTCGATTTTGTCAAGAATAACCTTGGAAACCTTCATGGCATCACCACCTTTTTGCTTCCCAATTGAAAGGGTTACCGCATTATAAAGACCGGGGTTGGCCTGCATTTCCTCCTCGGAGGCTTTTCCAAATCCGAAATTAACATATTCTTTAGGCGTTTCAGCGCCATAGTTAACTGTTGCGATTTGTTTTAAATATACAGGTCGCTGCTGGTTGACACCTACAATAAGATTTTCAACATCCGCTGCAGATTGTAAAAAGTCTCCGGTGTGGATACTGATTTCATGATCGTTATTGGTTATTGAACCTGAATTAGATTGAATATTACTGGCTTGAATTTTCTGAGCCACGCTCAAAATATCTAATTTGTTTTCGGCCAATTTATCCTTATCCAACACCACACTTACTTCCTGACTTCTTCCTCCGATGATATTGGTAATTGCCACACCATTTACTTTGGTAATTTCAGTATTGACTTCTTCAACAATTTGTTTTAACTGATAGTCATCATAGTGGTCACTCCAAAATGTAAGCCCTAATACAGGTACGTCATCAATGGCTCTGGTTTTTACAAGAGGTAATGAAACGCCTTGAGGAATTTGATCCATATGCTTGATGATTTCATTATAAAGCTGAACAAATGACCTTTCAATGTCTTCACCCACATAAAACTGGACGATCAGCATGGCCTGACCATTCATCGAAGTTGAATACACATATTCAACGCCAGGTAAATTGCTCACGATCTTCTCGAGAGGCTTGGCAACTTTAGATTCAATTTCTAATGGGCTTGCTCCCGGGTAGGCTACAAAAATATCGGCTATGGGCACTTCTATTTGTGGCTCTTCTTCTCTGGGAATCAAATATGAACTGTAAACACCTATGATCATGAAAAGTGCCATAAGTAGAATGGTCAGCTTCGATTGTAAGAACATTGAAGCTATATTTCCTGCAAATCCTTTTTCCATAATTTCTTAGTTTATAGTGATGTTGACACCGTTGTACAATTTTCCATCGGCAGATACGATATATTGTTCTCCTTCTGAAATTCCGGATAATACTTCAATTTGATCACCCATTGTTCTTCCTAGCTTTAGCCACCTGAGGATAGCCGTATTGGAACTACTGACGGTATAAACACCCTGGAGTTCACCTTTTTTAATTAATACTGACTTGGGAATCAAGATCTGGTTATTGGTACTATTGGAATTCGTCGAAAACAAGGTTGAGACAAACATTCCGGAATACATAGGGGTTCCGGATGCTTCTGATAATTGAATTTTTACAAGATACTGGCCACCGGTATGCTGGGATGAAGTACTTACTTCACTGACAGTACCCGTCATGGTACCTCCACTTGACTTTAAATAGACCTTAACCGTATCATTAGTCTGAACATTTGAAATTTCTGTTTCAGGTACCATGACGTTTGCTACAAAAGACCCTGGGGTTTCCAATGACAGCAATAGTTGACCCGGATTAGCCATATCACCTACGTTTACTGATTTAGAAGTTACAACACCTTTAAACGGAGCCTTTATATTGCTGTAAGACAGCATGGCTTCTACTTCATTGAGCATCTGCCTGGCACTTTCTACCTGGGCACCGGCAATATCATATTGTGTTTTTATATCATCAAACTCCTTTTGAGAGGCACTGTTCTGCTCAAATAAAATGGTGAACCTGTTATAGTCTTTTTCAGCAATGCTAAATCGTGCCTGAGCCTGATTTAATCCGGCCATGGCCTGCGCCTTTCGGGCTTCCATATCAGCATTGTTAACATGAATTAATGGCTGTCCTTTTTTTACCTTGTCACCTACTTTCACAAATATTTGAGATATATAGCCCATGTGACGGGTACTGATATTCGCGAACTGACTGGCTTCTATCTGACCACTGGCACTAAAGAAACCTTTTCCCATAGGCAGGGCAGGAGTCGCTACTTTTACGTTTATGGCGGTATCATTTGTTTGTGATTCAGTTTTACCATCTGAACAAGACATCATCACTATGGAAGTGATTAACATGAAACCGGTTATTTTAAGAGGTTTTATTATATTTTTCATTGTTATAGAATTATCGGGTTAAGAATTTTATGTAAGCTAGAGTGAAATTATAGTTGAATATGGCCTGGAGATTTTCAAGCTCTTTTTCGTTAAGCTGAGTTTCAGCGTATAACAGGTCCTTAGACTGTTCTAAGCCTTGTTTAAACCTGTTACTGGTGATCCTGAGCACTTCTTTGGATTGGTCCATGGCGAGGTTTGACAGATGAACATGGTTTCTTGCATCTGTAAATTGTCTTTTGGCCTTGTTGAGCTCAAGTTCACTTTCGGCAATATATTTTTGTTGGTTAAGACTTGCCTTTTCCATCATGGCTTTTTCCTGATGAATTTTTCCAATGTTTTTATAGCCGCTGAAGATATCCCATGAAAGCTGCAGTCCTACCATATAGTTATTGGCTCCAAAACCAAATACGGTATTGTCGTTCCATTCATAATTGGCCACGGCATTGGCTCTGGGGATAAAGCTCATTTTTGATGATTTCAACATTTGTTCCTGTGCATCCACTGACATCTGCATGGCTTTGATATCCTTCCTGTCCTGATTGAGTCCTTTGGAATCGTCAAACTCAAAGTCAGTAAGTGTAAGGTCTGTATTGGGTTTAAAGGTGGTGTTCGTTGTATCACCTATTAGAAAGGCCAGGTAATCGGATACGTTTTGAACATTTGAATGTGCGACCTGCAACTTGTTTTCCACATCCGCCACGCGAACTTCCATATTGAGATAATCAGCATTCTGTATCAGGCCCTGGTCAAGATTGTTTTTGGCCCAAATTTGATTCTCTAAAGCAGTTTGTTTGGCCTTTTTTATAACTTCAAGTGATTTATAGGCCAGCTGAAGCTGCATATAGGTTTTGGTAACTTCAAGTTCGACATATTCACTTGTTCTTTCCGATTGAAGGTTTTTGGCTTCCAGATTTAAGTTTGCTGTCTTTCTCTCTTTCCAGCCATCCACATTAATAATGGGCTGCATAAGTTCTATCCTGGTATTGTAGTTTTCAACGTTTCCGGGATCATTAAGAGAGACAGGATCAAAATCAGCTGCGTTTACGTCACGTTGCAACAATTTATAGCCAAACGCATACAGCGGATTATTTGTAAACGAACTGGTGTTGGTTACACGAAGTTGAGGAAGCAATACGGCGCTTGTCCTTTCGTATTGGGCCTTGGCATAAGCATAATCCTGTTGTGATATTTTGAGACTGGTATTTTTGTCTCTCGCTTTGGTCTTAACTTCTTCAAGACTAATTACGGAGCTTGATTGTGCTACAGCGGAAAAGCTGAGAAGGACAATTCCAATAAATCCTGTAATAACTGATTTGTAAAAATGCATGGTTTTATAGTATTTTTCATGCAAAACTACTTTGGAGTCAAACTTGTCTGAGTAACCTAGGCTACACAAGTCTCTTTAAAAAAGTGTATTGATCCTTCTATGTCAGGGCCAATATTCTGGCTACAAATGCATCTACACGATTCCAATCGGTGTATTCAATCGGCTGATCCGTTTTTGTAGGTCCTTTGGTCATCTTCATGATTAATTTGATCATAATTCGATCCCAGAAAGGATAGGATTTATAATCGAGTTTCCCGGCAAACACATCCAACACATCCGGTTTCCAGTTGATCTTTTTGATAAATTTGACCAAATATGGATTGGTGTCAGGTAAATTTTTATCCGGCTTTCTTGCGACTAGATTTACGGAAAAGAAGGCAGTTTTAATTTTGTTCAATGCCACTTTCTGATTCGATATCAAATCGCTGATCTTTTCATTGTGAATGCCATACCTGATACTTGCGCCGATAATTAAAATATCATAATCTGTTATACTGCCATTAAATTCATCTATAGAGTACAAGTCAACCTTTTTTTTGTTTTGGCCAAGTAATTCAACTATATGATTACAAATCTTTAGTGTCTGCCCATCAACCGTAGCGTAAATAATACCGATTTTTTGCTCCATAAATCATATTTATCTATTATACTTATTGTTATTTTTTCTTCCTTATTTTCATGTTCAGGGCTTCAACCCCTAATGAAAAAGTAATCGCAAAATAGAGGTATCCTTTTGGGATGGCACCAACATCTCGCCCAAAAATTATAGCATTCGACAGGTGAGCACTTTCGGTAACCAGCATAAACCCGATCAAAATCAAAAATGAAAGTGCCAACATTTGGATGGTCGGATTTCGATTTACGAAATTACCAACAGCGGTTGCAAAAATCATCATGATGATGATAGAAATCACAACGGCTATGATCATAATGGTCAGCGCGCCTTCCACGCCATTCGTCATTCCGACGGCAGTCAGAACAGAATCAAAGGAAAAAACCAGATCTATAAGCACAATCTGAATGACTACCATCATCATTGAAGATTGCAGCTTATTATCTTTAGCTTCTTTTTCCTCAATGCCTTCCACCTTTAAGTGAATTTCATGTGTGCTTTTGAATAAAAGAAACAATCCACCACCCAATAAAATGAGACTCTGAACGGATATGCCGGCCTTAAACCATGATAAATTAACATTTAAGATAGGATCTTTCATGGCTATCAAATAAGAAACACCTAATAATAATAGGACCCTGAATAACAAGGCAAGCAGAAGACCAATATTTGTGGCTTTTTTAACTTTATGCTGAGGTAGTTTTCCGGCCGTAATAGAAATAAAGATGATATTATCTATTCCCAGAACAATCTCAAGAAAAGTTAAGGTGAGAAGTGCAACCCAAGTATCTACATGTTGAAATATTTCCATGTCTAAGCTTAGTTTAAAATAGTATTTTCTTCCAGTTTATAGGCGGTTCCCTTTTGTTTAAAATTAGATCCTTTATAATAGGCCTTAAAGGTATACGAGTCCTTTTTTACGCTCGTGATTTTAACATGAAAAGGAGTACTGTCCAGTTGGGTTTTAGGATTCTTCTTTAGGAGCGTATACTCGAATTGATCGATCCAGTTAATGTAAAAAGTATCCTTTAACTGTTTAAAAGTCTCTATTTGCAATGAATCCTTGCGTATGGCAAAGGAGATGTTTTCACCATCTTCCAGGACCGTTTTAAAGGACCCTTGCTTAAAATCATCAACGTTTCCCTTACTATTCTTCAAACAGGAAACGCTAGTGAGCAATACAAGGATGATCAACAGATTTCGCATAGACACAATTTTATATACCCGTATAGTTATGTGGGGTTATCGCTTTTAATTCTTTTTTGATTCGGTCTTCAATATCCAGCGTATCAATAAAATCTGCAATAGATTTCTGATTTATTATGGTATTGGTTCGGGTCAGTCCTTTCAAGGCTTCATAAGGATCAGGATAAGCCTCCCGCCTAAGTATGGTTTGAATGGCTTCGGCCGCAACGGCCCAGTTGTCTTCAAGATCCTTGTCAAAGGCCTCCTGATTAAGCAACAATTTATTCAATCCTTTTACAGTTGAGGTAAAAGATATGATGGTGTGTCCTAAAGGAACTCCTATATTTCTTAAAACCGTTGAATCGGTAAGGTCTCTTTGAAGTCTGGAGATAGGGAGCTTGGCTGAGAGATGTTCGAAAATAGCATTGGCAATACCCAGATTCCCTTCGCTGTTTTCGAAATCTATAGGATTGACCTTATGAGGCATAGCCGATGAGCCCACTTCTCCTTTTTTAATTTTTTGCTTAAAATAATTCATCGAAATATATTGCCAAAAATCCCGATCCAGGTCAATTATGATGGTGTTGATTCTCTTAAAACCGTCAAACAATGCCGCCAGATGGTCATAATGTTCGATTTGAGTTGTAGGGAAGGAATGACTAAGCCCCAAAATGTTTTGAACAAAATCACTTCCAAATTCTTTCCAGTTGTGGTCGGGGTACGCAACCTTGTGCGCGTTGAAATTTCCTGTTGCCCCACCGAATTTAGCTGCGAATGGAATTGCCTTTAAAAGGTTTAACTGTTGATTGATCCGCTCAATAAAAACATAAATTTCTTTACCCAGTCTCGTTGGGGAGGCTGGCTGACCGTGGGTTTTGGCGAGCATCGGTATATGGCTCCACTCCTTAGACAGCGCTTCGAGTTTTTCCAATAACTTTTTCAATTCCGGTAAATAGACGACTTCATAAGCCTCCTTTAAAGATAAAGGAACAGCCGTATTATTTATATCCTGGGAGGTAAGGCCAAAATGGATGAATTCCTTAA
>NODE-921-length-10211-cov-2.99547_pt1 | contig 10211 bp, 10 predicted proteins | sample MGYA00139097_ERZ477577 | MGnify/ENA metagenome assembly ERZ477577 | reverse complement strand
ACGATGGTCATCTTCGCTAATCGAACTTGGGAATACTTAGAGGATTTAGATTTTAATGGAGTCCTCAATGAACGCTTAAATTCAGAGATTGTAGGTGATACTAACATCCAGTTCATTCAATCATGGGATCATGATATGTGCTATACATCTAACTTGGAGAATGATGTCAATAAATTGAAAGATACCATTTGGCTTTGTTTGGAAGATAGTCTTAATGATGAATTTGTTATGCCGTTTGATGGTAGAATAACTTCTCATTTTGGTTGGAGAAAGGGTAGGAATCACAACGGAACAGATATCGACTTGGTTACTGGAGATACTGTCCGTGCTGCTTGGTCGGGAAAAATTAGATATGCGAAATACAATACAAGTGGTTTTGGTAATCTCGTTATCATTCGTCATTACAACGGTTTAGAAACGTTTTATGCACACTTGAGTAAGCATTTAGTAGTTCCTAATCAAGTCGTTACCGCTGGTGATCCAATTGGATTAGGAGGTAATACAGGACACTCTTACGGTTCTCATTTGCATTTCGAAGTTAGATTCTACGACATTCCAATGGACTCAGAAAAATTGATTGATTACGATAAAAAAGCAGTTAGAGACGAAAATTTATTTGTGCATAGAGGTTTGTTTAGAGGAGGATCTTCTAGATCTTATGCATCATCGGGCTCAACAGCTGGTGCTAAGTATTATAGAATTAGATCAGGTGATACTTTAGGCGCAATTGCGGCAAGAAATAAGACTTCTGTATCTAGAATATGTCAACTAAATGGCATACGTCCAACTACTGTTTTGCAAATTGGACGTAATTTAAGGATACATTAGTACGTTGTTTACTACAATTACAAAGGATAAAACTTTAATGAAACATTTTAAATCATCTTTACTTCTGTTGCTTTTAGCAATTGGCATTTCATCTTGCTCCGACTACAATGCAGTGGTTAAATCAGACGACTACGCTCGTAAAATTGAAACTGCCAACAGCCTATACGACGCTGGTATTAAGCCAAAGGTGAAGAAAGGGAAGTCTAAAATCAATAAGAGCACGCTCTTGAGATCAGTGACCCTGTACGAGCAGATTTATCAAAGAATGCCAAAGACTGGTGAGGGTGAGTTGGCTTATTTTAGAATAGGTAAAGCCTATTATTTGTCACAGGATTACTACATGGGAGGATATTACTTGGGAATGTTTGCTCAGAGGTTTCCTTATAGTGTTAAGGCAGAGGAATCCATGTTTTTGAGCGCGATGTGTAGTGTTCAGAATTCACCAGAATATTCACTAGATCAGCAGGAAACAAAGCTTGCTTTGAATGATTTATAACAATTCGTTGATCGTTTTCCAAATTCTTATTTAGTTGATTCGTGTAATAATATAATTGACAAACTCTACTCGAAACTTCAATTGAAAGATTACGATGTAGTTAAACTATATGCAAAAACAGAGAGATACAGAGCTGCTGTGTCATCTGCTTTAACTTTTCTTGAAGATCACCCGCGATCTAAATATGAAGAAGAAGTGGCATTTATCTTAGTGAAAAACTCATATTTACTCTCCAAGAATAGTGTTGAATCTAAAAAAGTGGAGAGAATTGAAGAAACTAAAGAAAGATATCTTAAATTTGTAGCCCAATTCCCAGAGTCGGAATATCGCAAAACATTAGCGGATTATAACGATTTGATGGAGAAGGAATTGGAAGAATTGAAACTTACCGGTAAATAATTAATTATGAGTTTTAAAAATAGTACAGCTGAGAAGACTACGATCACGCGTGATACGATAGATCTTGAAGCGAACACTGGAAACATCTATGAGTCTATCGTGATGATGTCTAAGCGTTCAAATCAGTTAAGTGTTGAATTGAAAGAAGAGTTAACTCAAAAATTACAAGAATTTGCTTCTACAACTGATAACCTTGAAGAGATCTTCGAGAACAGAGAGCAAATTGAAATTTCTCGTTTCTACGAAAGACTTCCAAAACCTGTTGCAATGGCAATAGAAGAAATGATGGAAGATAAAATCTACTCGAGAAAGCCAGAAGCAGAGCAAGAATAGAAACCATGAAGGGTAAACATATCCTTCTTGGAATATCGGCGGGAATTGCAGCCTACAAAATTGCTTTTCTAATCCGAATATTAAAGAAATCAGGGGCAGAAGTCAAATGTATAATGACTCCTGCCTCTTCTGATTTTATAAGTCCTCTAGTTGTATCAACCCTATCTGGAAACCCAGTAGGAATTGAGTTCTGGAATAGGGAGGATGGTACCTGGAATAATCATGTAGAATACGGTTTATGGGCAGATGTTTTTGTCATTGCACCTTGCACAGCAAATACACTTTCTAAAATGGCTACGGGTGGTTGCGATAACTTATTGCTTGCTACTTACTTATCCATGAAATCGAAAACAATCGTAGCTCCTGCAATGGATCTCGATATGTATGCACATCCAACGACAAAAAGAAACCTCACAACAATACAAAATGATAAAGTGGAGGTTATCCCTGCTGAAACAGGAGAATTAGCATCTGGGCTTGAAGGAGAAGGAAGAATGGCCGAACCGGAGACAATCTTTGAATATGTGCAAGATTATTTTGTAAAGCAGCAGGACCCTCAACTCCAAGGCAAAAAAGTTTTAATCACTGCTGGACCAACGATTGAGTCAATAGATCCTGTGCGTTTTATAGGTAATCATTCTTCAGGAAAAATGGGGTATGAGCTAGCACAAGTGTTTTTAGACAAAGGATCCGAAGTGATTTTAGTATCGGGCCCCACAAACCTTTCTTTGGAACATCCTAACTTAACTGTTGTTTCTGTAACGTCAACGGAGTCTATGTTAAGTGCAGTGCAGTCCGAGTGGGAATCAGCCAATATTGGTGTTTTTTCGGCAGCTGTAGCTGATTACCGACCAAAAACAAAAGCAGACCAGAAAATTAAGAAGGATGAAGAGTCCATTACAATTGATTTGATAAAAAATCCAGATGTATTAAAATGGGCAGGAGATCATAAAAAAGACAGTCAGATTCTTGTTGGTTTTGCTCTTGAGACAAATGATTTGGAGAAGAATGCCAAAAAGAAATTAGAAAAGAAAAACCTCAATTTCATTGTAATGAATACGCTTCAAGATCATGGCGCGGGATTTGGAGGAAACACAAACAAAATTAGTATCTTAGATAATCACAATAATTCAAAGCAATTTGAGTTAAAGACAAAGAAAGAAGTAGCGATAGATATCGTTGACTATTTGAAAAAGTACCTTGGATGAAATTATTATTGAGTATATCATTTGTTCTATTAAGCGCTATTGGTGCTCAAGCACAGGAGTTGAACTGTCAGGTAAGTATCATTGCAGATGCTAAATTGGAAGTGACGAGTGTAGAGCAGGAAATATTCAAACAGTTGGAGCAAACGATTTATGAATTGATGAACAATACGCAATGGACAAAGGACAAGTTCACCGTAGAAGAGCGCATCAATTGTAATATTCAGATGCAGATCCGTGAAATTCCTTCAACGGGAACGTATTCTGGTTCGTTACAAATTCAATCATCCAGACCAGCATTCAATTCAAGTTATAATACGACCATTTTCAATTTTCAAGATGAAGATGTAACGTTTAACTTTTCTAGAAATGCTGTACTCATTTATGCTCCAAACCAATTTAGAGACAACCTAACATCAATAATGGCATTCTATGCCTATTACATTTTGGGATTAGATTATGATACTTTCGCATTAAAAGGAGGTGACAAGTTCTTTAATGAGGCACAGCAAATTGTAACAAATGCGCAGACTTCAGGATTCGCGGGTTGGAAATCAAATGAGAAGGGAAAGAGAAACAGGTATTGGTTGGTAGATAACGCTTTGCACGAGTTGTTTTCACCATTAAGAGAATGTATGTACGAATACCATCGAAATGGTATCGATGTGCTTTACGAAGATATGACATTAGGGAGAGCAGCAATCTACGGAGCCATGAATAAATTGGTCAAAGTAGTGTCAACTCGACCTAATTCACTCAACTTAATCAACTTTGTTGCTGCAAAATCAAATGAATTGAAAAATTTATATGAAAATGCGGAACCAAAAGAGAAGAGTGATATCGTGAACTTATTGAAGCGAATAGATCCCGCAAACTCCTCTAAATATCAAGAGATACTCGAATAATGCTGAAATCATTACGTATAGATAATTTTGCGTTAATTGATAAAGCAACTATTGAATTCACCGATGGCTTTACAGTCATTACGGGAGAAACAGGTTCAGGGAAATCAATACTTTTAAATGCTTTAAATCTCATTCTTGGTGAGAGAGCCAACTTTTCCGTTATTGGTAATAGAAAAGACAAATCGGTTGTAGAGGCCGAGATTGACATTTCTGGTTTCGGGCTTCAAGGATTTTTTGAACTCCATGAATTGGATTTTTTTGAAACTTCAATTGTACGACGAGAAATATACAAACAAGGACGCTCGAGAGCATTTATCAATGATGTGCCGGTTCAATTGTCAGTTTTGAAAGATTTCGCATCAAGGTTGATTCACATTCATTCGCAGTACAATACATTAGAGTTAAAGGATGCGAATTTCCAAATGGAGGTGTTGGATATTTTAGCCGGTACAATTGAATTGCGACATGAGTTTACCAAAGGTTACAATGAATACAATGCATTGGCTTTAGAACTCAAGAACAAGTCAGAACTATTACGAAATTTAAGTTCTCAATCGGATTACAACTTGTTTCAATTACAAGAATTGGAAAAATTAGATCTCGAGAATGTTGATTATAATGAGGTTCAGCAAGACTTCAAACGTTTTGAAAATGCAGACGAGTTAAAGGCTACATTAAGTGCCATTTTTGGTAGTCTATCAGATGAAAATTCGGTGATAGATCAACTCAACCATTTGGTTGCACTGATGGAGAAGAATGTCGACTATGGCAGTTTTAAGGAGAATTCTTCTCGTATCAACGCTGTATTAGTCGAACTGAGAGATATAGCAGAGGATGCTGAACAGCAGTTGGATTCATTTGAAGTTGACCCAGTAAAATTGGCTAGCTTATCCGCTAAACTAGATGAGTATAATAACTTGCTATTCAAGCATAAAAAATCGAACCAGGAAGATTTAATGCAGCTCAAACAGGAACTAGCTGAAGCCAGCGATAGCGATGGTGTTTTATCCTCAAGAGTGGAGGAGTTGAAAAGCTTACTTACCGAGAAAGAGATAGCGTTGAAAGAAAAAGGTGAGAAGCTGGACGCCGCTAGATTAAAATGTATTCCTGGTATTGAGAAAACAATACAAGATGCACTTGAAGAATTAAAACTGAGCGATACAAAACTGATTTTTAAATTGAATAAGGCAGAAGGTTTTACAAAGGTTGGTACATCTTCATTGCAAATGTTGTTCAGTCCAAATGCTGGTTTTGAGCCTGTTCCAATTCACAATGCTGCCAGTGGTGGTGAATTGTCGCGTTTGATGCTTGCATTACAAAACTTGATATCACAAAAAATAAAACTTCAGACAATCCTCTTTGATGAAATCGATACAGGAGTATCTGGAGATGTAGCTCAGAAGATTGGTAACACTTTAAAGCAAATGGGACAAGGGATGCAGGTCATTGCTATTACGCATTTACCGCAAGTCGCAGCTAAAGGTGGACAACATTTATTTGTGTCGAAATCGATTCTTGATGGTGTTACTGCTACAAGGGTAACAGAACTCCGTGATGAGAGTCGAGTAGAGGAAGTTGCTCGACTTATGAGTGGTGATGAAATAAATGAAGCAGCCATCCTGAATGCAAAATCGTTGATGACCTAATGGATTTTCATTTAAAAACGGCAATAAATAAATTCGATTTCAAATTGAATTTTGAATCGAATATTGTTTTAATTGGTAGCTGTTTTAGTGATGAAATGGATTGTTTCTTCAAAAATGGAGGCCTCAACACTTTATCAAACCCATTTGGAACACTATTTCACCCATTATCTATCGCTAACTGTATCGAGAGTTCTATCAATGAAAATGAATCGGTTGATGTTTACCAAAGAGATGATTTATTCTTTTCTTGGGACTCATCAGGAGTTGTGTGTGGGGAAACTGAATCAGACCTGATAGAGCAAGTGTTAGCGAGAAGAAAAGCATTGAGAGCCGCACTAAAATCAAATTCTTTATTGTTGGTTACATTTGGGACATCATGGGGGTATCGTCTCAAAGATTCGAATAGAGTTGTCGGCAATTGCCATAAGAAGTCACAAGACAGCTTTCAGCGTCAATTGAATACCACAGAAGAAATGCTTGAACGTTGGCAATCATTGTGCGCGGAGCTGTTAAAGTTTAATCCAGCTTTAAAAATTGTATTTACTGTAAGTCCTGTTCGACATAAAAAGGATGGACTAATTGACAACAATAGAAGTAAGGCGAGGCTTATAGAATTAGTTCACAATCTTGTATCAGAAGATGTCTTTTATTTTCCATCTTATGAAATTGTGTTGGATGAGTTAAGAGATTATAGATTTTATGCTAAAGACTTGGTGCATCCGAATGACGCTGCAGTAGAATATGTGTGGGAACGATTAAGTGAGGCTATATTCTCGGAAAATCAGCTGATGATCATGAAGAAAGTTGCCAATCTGAAAACAACAATGGTTCATAAGAGTTTATTTCCAAATTCAAAGGAGGACAAAGCTAGGATAGAGAAAGCAAATGAGCTACGCAATCAATTATCATCAGAGTACCCATCAATTCAATGGTAAAAAAAAATAGAGACCGGAGTCTCTATTTTCGTTCATAAGTAGCGTAGTTAATGCTAGTTAATTATCTTCTTGTAGCTAGTGGAGTTACTGTGCCAGCATATTCTGGTGATTCACCTACTTTTCTATCTTCTAATGTTACTTTCCAAATGTAAGCTGTCTCAAGTTTAACCATAGAACCAGTTTGCTTGTCAACTCCATCCCAACCTTTACTTGCATCTCTAGTCTCAAAGATTACATGTCCATCAGCTGGATCAATAATAATCATGTGGAATGCGTCGCCTCTAACAGTTAAACTATAAGGCATAAATCGATTGTTTGCTGGATCAATGTCTGTAGGAACAAAAGAATTCATTGCCATCAGGTTGTATTGGTCTTCAATGGTAACAGACTTTGTTTGACTTGCTTTACATCCGTTTAGATCTGTAACAGTAAGCGTCACATCGTGGTTTCCTTCTCTAAAGAAATGACCAGTTGCTTCTTTACCATTGATAAATGATTCACCCATTTTCCATTCATAAGAATCAGCATTTCCTTCGGCTGTAACAAATGTTGATGGTAATCCTTTTTCATCATATTTTTCATCTGTTTTGATGAAACTGAAATCAGCGCTTGGTGCAGCTAACACATTGAATGATCCTTCTTTTACAAATTGATCGTTTTCGTTGTAGCCAATTAAGTATATTCCACTTACGCTAGGATTGATTGCCGTGTTGGAATTCGCTTTTCCTGTCCAGATAAGTCCATTTGGATAAACAACGGTAAGATTAAAATCATTTTCATTTGTTATGTTCACACGCTCACCTTGACAGATATTGTCAACAGTTGGAAGTATGAAAACAAAATCGTGAGAATCATCGCCATCGTTGTTTTGATTGTCGTTGTTCTTATCGTTTTGATTGTTATCCGCATCATTATTGGCATCGCTGCTATTATCGTTTGATGCTTGATCGTCTTGATTTGTAGAATTTTGATCTACCGAACTATTATTAGTTTGATGATCTGATGAATTTGAATCATTTGTAATGTTCTGTGAAGTAGTATTTTCATCCTGATCATTTAAAGGATCATTACTAGGTGTAGTTGTAAAGGTAGGATTCGAATGCTCCTGTTCAGTATTTGAATCAGAATTCTTATTAGTAGTGGTATTTGTTTCGTCGTTTTGTGCGATTTCGTTATTTGGGTTCTCAATTGTAGAACCATCATTATGGCTAAAGTATAAGTAAGCGCATGTAGAAATCAGTGCAGCAGCTGAAGCAGCAATGTACCACTTGTAACGTGGTTTAGCTGCAGGTTGAACAGCATCAAGCTTAGAACTCATAGCTTTCCATGCATCTGCATTGTATGGAAGCTCGTAGTTCTCGAGGCTTTTTTTGATGCTATTTTCTAATGTTTCTTTCATGTTATTTTAAGTTCACGAATTTTTCGTTCAATATTTTTTGAAGATTCAATTTAGCCTTCGACAAATTAGATTTTGATGTACCCTCACTGATGCCTAGTATCTCGGCAATTTCTTTGTGAGTGTATTCTTCAATTACATAGAGGTTAAAGACTGCTTTGTAAGCTGGAGATAACTCCTGAATAGCTTCTACAGCCATTTCTGCTTTCAAACCAACGAATTCAATTTCTTCAGCTTCTACCATTGGGTCTTCAGCTCCTAACTTGAAATCTTCGTCATTGTCTGTTAATGTTGGGTTCTTTTTTGATTTTCGAATGCTGTCAATTGCGGTGTTAGCCATAATTCTTCTCATCCATCCTTCAAAGGAACCTTTGTAATCGAATGCACTTAATTTGTCAAAGATCTTAATGAAACCTTCTTGGAGCATTTCTTCGGCCGTATCTCTGTCTCTGGAGTATCTCATACAGACACCGAGCATCTTACCGTAGAAGAGCTTGAAAAGTTCCTCTTGCGACCTTCGTTCGTTTCGCAAGCAACCTTCAATTAGTTGTTTTAAAAGCTCTTTGTTCTCCACTTTGTTTTCATTGTTTAGACGCTGACCTTTATCGGGGGTTGCCTATTTTTTTAAAATTCGCAATATTTCTAGAAAAAATGCACTAAATAGACCCTTAAAAGTAACAATTGTATTAAATTCGTAGGAACGCGACGTTTAATATTAAGACAAATTAAAACAAAATGAAGGTAACTGTTGTTGGAGCGGGTAATGTTGGTGCTACTTGCGCGAATGTTTTAGCTCATAAAGAAATTGCAAATGAGATTGTATTATTAGATATCAAAGAAGGTTTTGCCGAAGGTAAAGCTCTGGATATTTGGGAAACATCTCCAATTAATCAATATGATTCACGTACAATTGGATCTACAAACGACTACGCAAAAACGGCGGGATCAGAAGTTGTAGTGATAACATCAGGCTTACCAAGGAAACCAGGTATGTCTCGTGACGATTTAATCGCTACGAATGCTGGGATTGTTAAGATGGTTACAGAAAACATTATCAAGTACTCACCAGATGCAAAAATTATTTGTGTTTCGAATCCATTAGACGTAATGACATATTGCGCTTTCTTAACGGCTAACGTTAAGTCTGAGAATGTATTCGGAATGGCAGGTGTTTTAGATACGGCGAGATACAGATCTTTCTTAGCAATGGAATTAGGAGTTTCTCCAAAAGACATCCAAGCAGTATTGATGGGTGGACACGGAGATACAATGGTTCCACTTCCAAGATATACGACAGTTGGAGGTATACCTGTAACTGAAATGATTGAAGAATCTAAGTTGAACGAAATCATTGAAAGAACAAAGTTCGGAGGTGGAGAAATCGTTAAGCTTCTAGGTACTTCGGCATGGTATGCTCCAGGAGCTGCAGCTGCACAAATGGTAGAGGCGATTGTTAGAGATCAAAAAAGAGTTTTCCCTGTATGTACATGGCTTAAAGGTGAGTACGGAATGGAGAACATTTACTTAGGTGTGCCGGTTATCCTTGGAAAAGGTGGTATCGAAAAGATCATTGAATTGGATCTTAATGCTGAAGAAAAAGCAATGCTTAACGAATCTGCTGAAGCAGTAAGAAACGTAATGAGCGTTCTTGACAATATGAATGTTAACGCATAAGCGTCAATCATACTAATAAAAAAGCTTTCACTTTGTGGAGGCTTTTTTTATGGAATGATGGTTGATAGTGCATCTAACTAATATGAATAAAATATTTACACTTCTTTTTTTGTTTTGTCTTGCAAATAATACTTTCTCGCAAGACGATTCGTTGGTCGTTGTAATTACGGTTTTGGACAAAAAGTTCAATGATCCGATTCAGAATGTCAATGTTACCATACAGATTGATTCTACAGTTCAATACAGAGTGACAAACAGTAGAGGTGTTTTATCTTTTTACTCCTTTCCATCTGAAAATGTATCACTTAAGCTCTCACATAATCAGTTTTTAAGTACAAAAGGTGAATTTCAAATTTCGAAGAAAGCACTCAAAGGTGATACCATCACGAAAGAG
>NODE-919-length-10232-cov-9.06623_pt1 | contig 10232 bp, 8 predicted proteins | sample MGYA00139097_ERZ477577 | MGnify/ENA metagenome assembly ERZ477577 | reverse complement strand
ATTTTAACCACATACCTAAAAGAGAGGTAAGGATGCTTAACGATGCGGGACGCAAAAGCAACAGGCCAAAAATTGGTGTAATTTTTGGTGGGTCGGGTCTCATTGGCGGTACGATGGTTAATTATTTCAAGTCCAAGAGACCTGGGCTCGTGGATATGAGAGCTCCGAGCAGCAAGAAAGTTTCTCTGAGAAACTGCCAGGACATCCGTGATTACCTGTTATCGCTCAAGCCTGATTTCGTCATTAATACGGCCATTACCAATATTGACGCCGGCTCCCAGCTCACCTTCGAGGTCAATTATTCCGGTTCTGTCAATATTGCAAGAGCAGCGGCAGCATTAAAAATTCCCTACATTCATTTCAGCTCGGCAGCCACCCTCCCCCCGGGCACAGACCTCTCAGAGAATGACCAGGTTCCGATGTCTTCGCGGTTAAGTAATTATGCCAAATCAAAACTGATGGCAGAAAAGACGTTGGGTTACATGGCAGAGAATGAAGGGCTTGACTTCAGCTGTATCAGACTGGCAATTGCTTATGGAAATCACGACCATAAAATTCAAGGATTTCAGCGTCTTCTTTTTTCAATTTCTGATGAATCCATGCCGTTTCTCTTCACCAAGAAGGGAATTATTCATTCATATACCAATTCAAGAAAGTTGCCCTACCTGATCCACCATATGCTTGATAACAGAGAAGAGTTCAGCGGGAATACCTATCACTTTGTTGACCAGGAACCAGTCGAGCTGTCCAATCTGATCCTGACTATCAAATCTCACCTCAACCTCAAGGGTCCCAGAAAAATATATGTGCCTTACACCGTCGCCCGAACCGGCAAAAAGAGTGTCAAGGTAATCTTGAGAGTACTCACCAAAATCGGGCTGAAGGCCTCACTACCGCCCGAACTGATGTTCCTGAGCGCCTTCTACAGGACGCAGACGTTATCAGGCAAACGCCTTGAAGAATCAAGTTTTGTTGATCCTATGCCTGATGAGACGGTCTTTACCCGGTTACCTGAAATGATAATCTACTACCTGACCCGCTGGTGTCACCAGAATCTGATCTCTACCTTTGATAGAAAACTAGTACAGCTTGACACATCCATTGAGAATGATTTCAAGAATGACCCGCAGGCACTTCTTGAGTCGATTCATCGGGACGCCACTACTCCCTTTGCAGGTTTCACAGAATCTGACGGGACAACTAAAAAATGGGTCTCACTTCCTTAATCACACCCGATCGAATCGCTTTCACACCATTCCTCGAGGTATTCAGAGGCCTCGGAATGACCGTTCAGGATTGCCTGTTTGAGCCAGTAAACCCCCTTCTCCGGTTGGCTCAACCCGTAAGCCCGGCCGAGTGCATATTGCGCATCTCCATGCCCCAAATCCGCCGACCTTTTTAACCAGTAAAATGATTCCTCCTTTCTGGTGATACCGTTTTGATCATCGAGTATTATCATCGCAAGATCGTACATACTGTCCACGTGCCCCGCCTCTGCGGCCCTGCGAAACCATGTGATTGCCTCGGGGATATTCCGGTCGACACCCCCCAGCCCTTTGTAGTAGAGATGAGCAAGTGTATATTGTGCTTCACGGTCACCCGCTGTGGCATCTTCAATCAAATGGAGGTTATCATATGCCAGGACGTAATTACATACCCCCGATAACCATAAAATCGAAAGAAAAGTGAAAATCTGTATTTTTTGGGCCTCATTCATAGATCGCTGACGACGACTGTTTTTATGGTCTGCTTCTGTACTTCTATTCAACCTATTCTGTGATTTCGTCACAGGCTTATTATACTTGGCCTGAACTCCATATCCACAGAATATTATATGAGCTCTGCAAACTCGAAATGTGCCATTCTGTGCAGATATTTCCACTTACAGCAAATCGTAATGTTGACAAAATGTTGTACATCAAATAATTACGGACAGACCATTTATTGGTATCTGTAAACGTTCCATTATTATAATTATACACAATCTCTGGAGGAAAATGCATGAAACGCGTTCCAAAACTCACCCTGGAAGATGCAAAATTAATGATGGAGGCAGCAGAACAGCGGGCTTCCGAAATTGGTATCGACATGGATATCGCCATTGTCGACGACGGTGGAAATCTTCTTCTCTTTCAACGTATGGACAACGCCCGGATTACCAGCATAACCATTGCCATAGATAAAGCCTTCACTGCCGGTGCAGCAAGAAAATCAACCCGAGCTTACGGCGACGTAAGCGGCCCGGGAGCCCCTGCCTTTGGTATCAACTCCAGCATCCAGGGACGGTTCATGATTTTTGCAGGCGGTCTGCCGATTTTCATCGACGAACATCCGGTTGGCGGCATTGGCTGCAGTTCAGGCAGTCCTGATCAGGATGAGATTGTCGCCCAGGCAGGAATTGATGCGTTGATGAGTAACCAGGATTAACCAGAGTACCACTCGTGGTAAAATAATTTTTCCAATATATTCGATGCAATAGGTTGTAGAATAAATTTTCTTGAAATATCAAATAAATAGTTCTGTCATTTACAGAGGATAACATGATTGAAAATAACAGGTAAAAAAGGTAGGTTCGGCTCTATTGTGCATTTCAAACGACAGTTTGGATCGCAGATAAACGTTATCAAACCTGAGATCGATTCCACTTCGCTTCACAGGAAAAGGAACTGCTCATTGCAAAATCAATGTTATTAAAGCCGGGAGGTACACATGTTTAAAATTGTCAGACGCGAAGAGATGGCAGAAGGAACTGTAATACTCAATGAGATTGAGGCACCGCTGATTGCAAAAAAAGCCCTGCCCGGCCAGTTTGTGATCCTGAAAGCCGGTGAGGATGGAGAAAGAATCCCTCTCACCATGGCCTCTTCCGATAAAGAAAAAGGCACCATAACAATTATTTATATGGTTGTTGGGAAATCTACTGATCTCTTCAAGAACTTGCAGGTCGGCGACAGCTATCAGGATGTGATCGGCCCGCTGGGGAAAGCCACTCATCTGGAAAAAATCGGTAAAGTAATCTGCATTGGCGGTGGGACAGGTGTTGCGGTTCTCCATCCGATCACCAGGGCAATGAAAGATATCGGCAATGATGTAACCTGCATTATCGGGGCACGAACAAAAGATCTACTGATCCTGGAAGAGCAGATGAAAGATGCTTCCCATGATCTGAGGCTCTGCACCGATGATGGCTCGTATGGTCATCATGGTTTTGTAACTGATGTGATGAAAGAGATCCTGGAAAAAGAGGACATCAAGCAGGTTGTCGCCATTGGACCGGTACCAATGATGAAAGCCGTCAGCGCTATCACAAAAGGGTATAATGTTCCAACGCTTGTCAGCCTCAACCCGATCATGGTTGACGGTACCGGTATGTGTGGCGGATGCAGGGTCACCGTTGGTGGAAAAACGCAATTTGCCTGCGTAGACGGTCCGGAATTTGACGGTCACCAGGTTGATTACGACGAACTGATGCTCAGGCTTCAGGCATACCAAGAAGACGAAAAAAAATGCCACGATGATTTCTGTACCATTCGTGATGCCAAATAATCCGTGCCTTACAGTATAGACGGAAAATCTAACTGAAGAGACAATTTATACAGGTTTAATCAACGGAGGGAGTAATGGCGGAGCAAGCAACAAAGAAGAAGAATCCACGAATAGCAATGCCCGAACAGGAGCCACACGTCAGGGCCCGTAATTTTCTTGAAGTACCCACAGGATACACACCGAAAATGGCCCAGGAAGAAGCTGCACGCTGCCTGCAGTGCAAGAAGCCCGGCTGTGTTGCAGGCTGTCCGGTCAGTGTTGATATCCCCGGCTTTATCGACCTGCTTGCCCAGGGTGACACGACCGGAGCGATTCGTAATTTATGGGGTAAAAACGCACTTCCTGCTGTCTGTGGACGCGTCTGTCCTCAAGAAATCCAGTGTGAAGGAAAGTGCATTGTCGGCAGAAAAGGTGAGCCGGTAGCTATTGGCAACCTCGAACGTTTCTGTGCTGACTATGAGCGGGAATACGGGACTGGAGAACTGCCGCCAACGCAGTCAGCGACCGGCAAAAAAGTCGCCGTTGTGGGTTCCGGGCCATCCGGCTTGACCGTTGCTGGAGATCTTATCGTAAAAGGTCACGATGTAACCATACTTGAGGCGTTCCATAAACCAGGCGGTGTTCTGGTCTATGGAATACCAGAATTTCGTCTCCCAAAAGCCATTGTTGCACAGGAAGTCAACTTTCTTGAGAGGCTGGGTGTAAAAGTAGAATGCAATGCCGTGGTCGGCCGCACTGTCTCCCTGGATGAACTCTTCGAACAGGGATACGATGCTGTTTATGTCGGCGTTGGTGCAGGCCTGCCGAGGTTCATGAATTTGCCGGGAGAAAACCTCGTCGGAATCCTTTCAGCCAACGAATACCTTACTCGTGCCAACCTGATGAAAGCCTATAAATTTCCAGAGGTTGATACTCCTATTCCAATGGGTAAAAACGTCGTCGTTCTCGGGGCGGGAAATGTTGCCATGGATTCAGCACGAACCGCAATGCGACTGGGTGCCGACAATGTAAAAATTGTCTATCGCAGATCCCGCGAAGAGATGCCCGCGAGAAAAGCAGAGATCCATCATGCTGAAGAGGAAGGGATCGAAATGTTTCTGCTGACCAACCCGACCAAATACCTCGGCAACGAAAAGGGACGATTAACCGGTATGGAATGTCTGCGGATGGAACTGGGTGAGCCGGATGATTCAGGGAGAAGACGTCCGGTTGCCATCGAAGGGTCAGAATTCCATATGGATTGCGACCTCTGCATCGTGGCAGTCGGATCCGGCGCAAACCCCCTGCTCACCAGTGAAACACCAGACATGAAGCTGAACCAGTGGGGGTATGTATTAACTGATGAAAAAACAGGCAAGACGACCAAAAAAGGCGTCTGGGCCGGTGGCGATATTGTTACCGGTGCTGCGACAGTAATCCTGGCCATGGGTGCCGGCAGGCAGGCGGCCGATTCCATCCACGATTACCTGACCCTCGGCTGGTAATTCGTCAGGCAAGCGATATGACTACCCAGGGAGCTTTTTTCACACGAAAGTGGGAAAAAAGCTCCTTTTTTTTTACCCCCCCCAGTGCACGATACCGCAGAGATTACCTGGAGATTATTGGAAACCCGTTATTGTCAAATTTCCAATCGGAAAACGCAAAACGGTATGGATGCTCAAAGCTTTTGAAATGATAATAATTTTTATGATTCATCCGGATCACATTGCTCATTGTCCAGAAATCAAGCATCCAGCCATCAGCCCCTTTCCTCAGAAAATAAGGGGGTTGACTTCTTTTCTCAACTGGAAAACGTATCACCGCGTAGTCACCTGAGATAACAACGCTTTCGGGCGTGGCTTGCTCCACGGATCTCAATTCATTATCCTGCTGTCCATCGGTAACCACCCATTTGCTGAAAAACTCCCTGGTCTCAGGGGTAAACAAACCCAGCTGAGGATTTTTCTCATGTGCCCGCAATACACGCATGTATTCCTTCAGCGTTTCCTCTGGCCTGGCCTGGGCTTGATACTGCCCGCCTGCCCGACTCACTTTGTCATGTTCTCCTGAACCAATATCAACACTCACCTTTGCACCGCCACCACCTGAGAAATAACGCTGATCAGCGATCTCTTGAGACGGATCAAACTGCTCTCCAGCAATGGAGCGCTGAACCCGTGAGACAAACAGTTCAGTAGCAGCAACGATCCCGATCCCGACCTTGCCAACTTTGAAAAACGGAACCATTTGCTTTTCCTCGATGTAACCGACAAAACTATCAGGGAAAACTCCCTCAAGATCGTACCCAACCTCAATACGCGCCTGTTTTCCCTGAGGATCAACAAGAAAGAGTAATCCTTTCAAGCCGCTCGTTTTCTTTCCAAGATTACCGAAAACGGCTGCCGCCATTTCATCTATATCTTCCGTCTGTTCTGCCAGAATGATCAACTTAAAATGGATATCGAGATCGTGCAGCAGGGCATTATTGTAATCGTTGAGATATTGTTTTTGCGCCTCGCCCAGGAGTCCGGCCTGGTCCTCAAGAAATGACTGTTCACCACCCTTTGAACAGGAAATCAGTAAACAGGTAATTATGACCAATATGATCGTTCTATATGTATCCGCCCGCCCCGTCATCTCTTAACTCTCTAAAGATTTATCTGTTATAAACTATTCAAGCCGTTTGGAAAAACGAAGGGTACTAATCACCAGAAATATCAGTGAAAAAACCAGCAAAAACAAGAGGTCACCAACAAGCCCGGTCAAAGGCTCTCCTCTCAACATCACTCCCCTGATAACTCTTAAAAAATGGGTGAGCGGCAGGATCTCAGCAATATACTGGGCAATTTTCGGCATAGCCACAAAAGGAAACATAAAGCCGGAAAGCAGGATGGACGGCAGCAGTATAAAAAATGACATCTGCATTGCCGCCAGTTGATTGCGCACAAGCGTTGAGATCATCAAACCAAGGGTCAGGTTTGCCAGGATAAAGATCAGACAGACCGTGTAAACCGGAAAGAAACTACCCACCACCGGGATATCAAAAAGCATTACTCCGAGAAAAAGAATTACCGATACCTGTACCAGCCCGATCCCCACATAGGGGGTTATTTTACCGACCATCAGTTCAAGGTTTTTAATCGGTGTGGCAATCAGCAACTCCATATTTCCACGTTCACGCTCCCTGACAATTGCAATTGAGGTAAACATGATCATGGTCATGGTGAGAATGACCCCAAGCAGACCGGGTACGGTAAAGAGTGATGCACGTCGTTCAGGGTTATAGAGTAAACGGACCGATATCTGCTCCACACTGTCCATATTTGAGATGGTTCCCCCTGGCAAAAACGGAAAGCGTGAGAGTTGTCTGACCGCGCCACCAAGCGTTGTGTCAGAGCCATCCACCAGCAATTGTGCAATAGACCGTTCACCGCTGTAATAACGCTGTTCAGCGTCCATGGGAATATAGAGGCCGGCACTGACTGTCCCTCTTTGAATAAGGGTTTCCAGCTGCTGTGGCGTTTCGGTCACCGCAACAAAATCAAGTACCTGGGTGGCCTGCAGGTCCATTATCAGCTGGCGCGAAAAGGAGTTATTGAGATTATCCGCAACAGCTGCCGGAACATTTCTGACATCGGTATTTATCGTGTAGCCGAACAGGATCAACTGAAAAAGAGGGATCATGACAACCATGCCAAAGGTAAGGCGATCATGCACAAGATGAATCATTTCCTTGCCGCATACAGCTGCAATGCGCACGATAGAAGAGACCGGAGAGTACATCTCAGTGCGACACCTTGTCGATATTGTTTTGAGTCGCGATGACAAAGACATCTTCAATTGATGGTGCCACCTGCGAAATATCTGCTTCATATCGAAGCAGTTTCTCCCAAAGCCAGTTTTCTGTCCTGGCTTCATCCGTTTTGACTATCACACGGAGTGAGAGGCCGGACCGGGCGGTTGCAAGCACTTCAGGAACGCTCCGTAAATGTTCACGAATAGCCGCAATATCTGGTCCGTTTATCAGGAAAATCTGAGCACCAAGGTTTGCTTTAAGTTCCTGGGGTGAGCCGTCAGCAACCTTTTTTCCTTCGTTCAGGATAGCCAGCTGGTGACAGCGCTCAGCCTCATCCATAAGATGAGTGGTCACCAGAATCGTTGCACCTGCCTCGCACATTAGAAATAGTTCATCCCAGAATTCCCGGCGGGTATTGGGATCAACCTCCGATGTCGGTTCATCAAGCAGCAGCAGCTTCGGTTCATGGATTACCGCAGCGGCAAGTGCCAGCCTCCGTTTCTGGCCTCCGGAAAGAGAGCCGGCACTTCTTCTTGTAAACGAATCAAGTTTAAATCGTTCGAGCAGATCGGAAATCCGTCCATTCATGCTTCGCCCGTAGACGCCCATAATTCGAGCCATGAACTGCATATTCTGCAGAACGGTGAGATCCCCGTACATGGAGAACTTCTGTGTCATATAACCGACCTGGAGTCGAATCTGTTCGGTCTTTTCAGGAATCTTCATTCCCAGAACTTCTATCTGCCCATCAGTTGGCTGCAGCAAACCGCACATCATGCGGATAGCAGTGGTCTTACCGCTGCCATTGGGCCCCAGGAAACCATAGACCTGCTGTTTTGGAATAGTCATGTCAAGCCTGTCGACTGCAGTAAAACTGCCAAACTTTTTGGTCAGGCCCGTCACCTGGATGACCGGATTCACGGTGCCTCCAAAATCAGCTGTACGGGACTACCTGCCGTCAGTTCCTGTGCGTTTTCATCGGTCAGGTCAAACTGACCGATATACGACAGTCGGGATCGGTCCTTTTCCGAAAGTGCGAAGTAAGGGGTGAAAGAGGCCTCTGATGATATGGATCGCAGTTGGGCATTAAAGGGCTGCTGCTGACCGTCAATCATCAGATTATACAGAGCGCCGGGTTTCATCCGGGATCGATATGCTTCAGGGATATACACCCGAGCCCACGGCCGATCGCCTGCCAGCAGCGTACAGACCACCGAATGGGCCGGCGGCTTGTCGCCGCTCTTAAATGGCAGACTGTCCACAAGGCCGCTCCTGGTTGCGATTATTGTATAATCTTCCTTGAGCAGTTCCAGTCCGGATAACCTGGCAGTCAGAGAGACAACCTGGCTTTTTGCCTGTTCAATCTGCTCAATTCGTGTACCGGCAAGTAATTCGTCGAGTTCTTCAGTCAGCTCTGTGACCCGCTCTTTCGAGTTGATGTAAGCATTATAGCTAATATCACGTTGCTCCTGACTGGTAAATTCAGTCTTATACAGCTGTTTCCTCCGCGCATATATCTCTTTGTCGTTTTCCAGAGTTGCCTTCGCAGCTTCGAGCCGTGCCTTTGCTTCAGCGATGGTTTGAGGCCGAGGCCCGGTTTCGAGTTCGCGGAGTTTCCATGTTGCCTGTTTCAGGAGTGCTTCCACTTCATGATATTGCTGGACAATTTTCCGATCATCAATGGTGAGAAGCAGATCGCCAGCTTCAACCCGCTGCCCTTCCTTTACTGCAATTTTTTCAATTATTTCACTTGCAGGAATACGACTGTTTACCCGGTCCCATTCCAGTGTCCCAAGCGCCTGCTCCGGTTGCTTCTCACATCCCTGTGTGAAAAACAATAATAAGAACATCAATTGAAGTAAGCGATAATTACCGTTTCTGCCCGCCATCACGTTCCCTTTGATTTTTCTTACTCAAGTGATTTTAAGTACTTCTCTACTGCCTCGGGACTTCCTTTATAAAGTATCGTTCGTCTGTCTTTTCCCAGCTGAAAATCATACATTGGGTCATAGTAGAAGGTCAGCAGCTGTTCAATCCAGATCTTATGCAATTCCAAGTTGCCGGTCTTTGCTTGATTCGTGCAGGCATCATTAAGCTGCTCCCTAATCTTGCGGTAACGAGAAGGACCGAGTCGCCGGGAAATTCGATCAACACCGGATTCCATCTCTGCGATCCATTTCTCCATGCCATGGGTAACACCAAATCTCATCTGGTATTTCTTCTGTGCTGCCGCGACATATTCGTTGCAGGTTGCTTCAATTCTCTGTTCAAGCGATGCTTCGACCACAATAAGGGAACCAGCTGCGAAAAACTGTGCAAGTTCTTTGGGTAAATACCGTTTGCCGACATGCCGTCCTTCATCCTCGACAATAATATGACGGAAATTATGATAGTCTTGTCTTATCAGGGCTGCTGAAAGATTATTCTCAAAATCTGCCTGAACGGGCTGCGCCGAGATATGCTTCCCGAAGGAGGACCCGCGGTGGTTTGCCAGTGCCTCAAGGTCAATACTGTTTTTCAATTTATTTAGTATCACCGTCTTTCCAACCCCTGTGCGACCACCAACAACGATCGCTTCACTCCTTATCCAATCAGGGTTAAGGTGATTTGACAGGTACGCTCTGAACCCTTTATAACCGCCCTCCAGGAGCGGTACATGACATCCGGATTCAGCCTCAATCCATTCCTGAGCGATATGGGACCGGAGGCCTCCGCGCGCGCAGTAGATCATCGTTTCGGCACTTTTTGAGATCATCTCGATCCAGCCAGCAATCCTTGCTTTCCGGATATCTCCTGACACCAGCTCCGAACCGAGATTTATCGCTTCATCTCTGCCTTTCTGCTTGTAACGAATCCCGACCTGATGCCGTTCATCATCCGACATTATCGGCAGGTTAACCGCACCGGGCAG
>NODE-917-length-10238-cov-5.62486_pt1 | contig 10238 bp, 5 predicted proteins | sample MGYA00139097_ERZ477577 | MGnify/ENA metagenome assembly ERZ477577 | reverse complement strand
GTCAGCAAATCGTCCAGCCCCAATTAATCGGGAACTTCACAGGAAGAAGGCCAATTTAGAATAATTGCCATTTTAGTAGTGATATGACCTGGCAGCCTTAGCTCGTTGATATAGCTTGGTACCAAAGAAATACAATTCCCTAAGTCTATCCTGAAACGGTTATTATTTCATCTGTTACAAAATTCTATTTCATAAGAACATCTGGGTTGAATAGGGGAATATAATTTTAACTCCACACATTTCACAGAATATGAAAGAAACCTGACTGTTTTACCTAACAACATTGAAAATTAGGGCGAACGTACCAAACGCAATCCAATATTGTCAAACATAATGTCTGGTCTTAGACTATAACGGTTTGCTGATCTACAGCTTCTAGCGGTATCAGCCAACCCACCACCCCGTACTACTCGTTCTTTACCATCAGATGGGCCACTAGGATCAGTCACAGATCCTTGCGGATAAGAACTAAACCAATCAGTACACCACTCCCATACACTTCCGTGCATATCATAGATGCCCCATGAATTTGGTGTCTTTTGGGCAACAGGATGGTGTGGATAGCTTTTCGAATCACCGCAATACCATCCAATTTCACTCAATGTTGGATCACCACCACAAGCAACGCTGGATATTTCTCCATTTGCAAAGGCCGTTATGCTTCCAGCTCTTGCCGCATACTCCCATTCCGCCTCGGTCGGGAGTCTGTAATAATCAACTCCTTCGAGTTTGTTCAATTTGCTAATGAATGTTTGAGCGTCCTCCCAGGATAAGCGTTCTACTGGACACTCCTCACTGCACTTTCTAATATAAAGCGGTAATGCTCCCATAACTGCTTTATATTGCTTTTGCGTAACCTCTGTCGTTTGCACGTAATAGCCATTTGTTAAAGTGACCTTATGCTGCCCTTCATCACTAGTCCTACCTACCTCATCTATAGGACTTCCTCTTAAAAAAGATCCCGGTGGTACGTGAACAAATTCCATTCCCAAACTATTCGTAACTGTGTTTTCTGTTTGGGCACTCTTTGAAGCCCCAGCAATTGAGAAACCATATGCGATGAAGAAGCTAATGGTCACAACAAGAACGCAGATAAAAGCAAATTTTCCTTTATGCATTTTCAATCTCCTCTTTAGAGATTAATAGATATCAGATTTGCCGATATCCAAATTAATATTGTTCGGTTCTTTTCCATACTCATTTTTTTTGAGATTTTTCGGGTGAAGAGAATGAATCAACAACCTAATTGTTTCATGATGCTAAATGGCATGACTACCATTCCTTTTTCAACCTCGCGAAGTGGTCATTTGTTGAGGCAAAGAGGTTGCAAGAGCAACACCCAATCACCGCCAATCAACAATACGAGTAGGACATGCCAAGGCGAACAATTAAAAACCTGTTAGGTAATATCAGCATCTGACAGACAATCACCTAGAAGGTAAGTTAAAATGCTGTAGTACTTGGTCTCTGAAAATTGGATATTGCAATCAATATAGCCACTAATCCTAACTAGTAAATAGAACAATGTGGTGGGAGAGTAAAATCAAAGATTCTTACTGTGAAGTTACTACCTGAGAACGGCAGACGATTCGCTGATCAGAGGTTGAAGGGATACAGGAATAGTGTAAACTTTCAGATTTACTTAAATGATAAACCTTGCCATTTATAACCTCTGCCATCACATTAACGTGTTTCCCTGCAGAGAATTAGAGGGCAGATTCTCAGCTTAGGGTGTTTCCTATTTATTTAGTATATTGATTTGTCGATATTTTTTGAAAAATAGCAAAGTGAGTTTTGACCTTTTTGGGGAAATAGTACTAAACACAAATTCTCTAATTCATTTCATTTTCAAGTCTGTTAAAATAATATAAAGGTATCCGATGCTAAAACATGAGGATTATCATACTCCGAGGAAGAGAAGATATGACTCAGTCATTGAGCAGTAAAAACAACATTCTGATCGTTGACGACACACCTGAAAACCTGTCCGTTTTACGTCAATTGTTGACAGAGAGAGGTTATGTGGTGAGGCCTGCCTTGAGTGGGGAAATTGCCCTCAAGGCGATTAAAACACAGGTTCCCGACCTTATCCTGCTAGATATCATGATGCCAGGCATGGATGGCTATGAGGTTTGCAGCATATTAAAAGCGGAAAAAACTACAGCTCATATTCCCATTATCTTTATCAGTGCACTCACAGAAGTTGGGGGGATTCTCAAGGCCTTTCAAACAGGGGGTGTGGATTATATTACAAAACCATTCCGAACTGAAGAAGTTCTCGCTCGAGTCAAAACTCATTTAGAATTACAAAACGCCATATATGAGAAAGAAACGGCACATACGATGCTGCAGGCAATACTGGATAGTATCGACAACGCCATTATAACCGTTGATAGCCGGTTCCATATCATTAATGCCAATAAACCACTGAACTCTATATGTGGAAACATTCCGGGAGATAAAAGAACTTTCCAGCAAAAGCTGCAAGAAGGCAGTGGTCCATGTGCTGAAGTACTACAACAAGCAGTTAAAAATCAGCAAAAGGTTACGGAATATCGGATTGAGTGCAGTTGTGGGAGGCAGAATGGTAAAACGCTCGTGCTAAACGCTGTCCCCCTTGCAGAGAAGTACAGCGAGACGAGTGGGGCTGTTTTGGTTATCAGAGATATTTCGAGACTAGCACAACTCGAAAAAGATCTGCTCGAGCAACATAGTTATTACGGCATAATAGGCAAAAACGGGGATATGCAGAAAATTTACGCCCTGCTTGAACAAACTGCCGATCTAGATATCAACGTTCTCATCTTTGGCGAAAGTGGAACGGGTAAAGAGTTGATTGCAGATGCGGTGCACTATGCAAGCAGCAGGGCCGAGAAACCATTCATAAAAGTCAACTGTGCTGCCTTGTCGGAAGGTCTTTTGGAGAGTGAGCTTTTCGGACATGTAAGCGGTGCTTTTACCGGGGCGGTCAAAGACAGGGTTGGGCGGTGTCAAGCGGCTGAAGGGGGTACGCTTTTTCTCGATGAAATTGGTGATATTTCACCAAATTTTCAGGCAAAACTGCTTCGGTTTCTTGAGCAGAAAGAGTTTGAGCGAATAGGAGATTCAAAAACACTGAAAGCTGATGTAAGAATAGTGGCGGCGACTAACAAGGATCTGCAGGAAAAGGTCAAAATCGGGGAATTCAGAGAGGATCTGTTTTATCGCTTAAAAAGCATTTTGATAAGATTGCCCAACTTGAGGGAAAGAAGTGATGATATCCCATTACTGATCAGTCATTTCCTGGAGATTTCAAGAAGATCACTGAAAAAGAATATCCAGGGCTTAAACGATGATGTGACCGGACTTTTTCTAAATTACCAGTGGCCCGGTAATGTTCGAGAATTGAAAAGTACCATTCACTATGCCTGCGCCCTTTGCCCTGGTGATATTATCGAAGAAGAACACCTGCCGCTGGAATTCCTTTCTGCAGTATCGGGAGACAGGCCTGACAAAAAGATTGCTAATCGTATTGATATATCATCAGGAGAACCGGGTTCTGAAAAAGAAGCTATATTAGGTACACTTCAGAAAACGGATTGGAATAAGGCTAAGACGGCCCGTCTTCTGGGAATGAGCAGGGCAACCCTCTACTCAAAACTTCTGAGATATGGTATCGGGGAAAAAATATGAGTCAAATACTCTTATATCCCTGAGTTCAATGATACACCTAGTGTCGCTATACCGGAATTGAACACTTCTGTCTAAACACATCTGTATAGACGCCATCCTTTTATACACATCTGAAGACCACATATTCCCGCTCTTTCTTCTCGTATCATTTTAATATCATATGGTATTTGCGGAATAATTGCATTCAGGCATGACACTTGTATAGATACAGGCAAAGGCCACAAAATGAACAACTACCGATGATGAGTATGCAAGGCACTATTAATCATCTAACTGGAAATTTGGTCGAAATAAGAACGTTTAAAACGACTGTTAATAAAAAAGAAACAAAATGGAGGCTTCAGCTATGTTAATCTCAGAAATGATCGTTTGTTTATGGTTTGTTCCAGTTGTTCTTTTTATCATCATTCCTCTGTCTATTCTTTGTCTCTGGTCAATTCACAAACTGGTGAGAAAATTTGTTGATCAAATTGAGCAGACTCACATTTCTGCTAAAGAATCCAATAAAGAGTCTCCAGTCTCAAGATTACACCCCGGACGAGCGGTTTAAGACGATGCAGTGTTGTATGAATTAAACATCTACGTTACACTAGGTGGGGTCAGATATTCTGGCTCTGCCTTTTATTTTTCAGACTATGTAGCGATAGTGTTTTCTTCTTTAAGTCAGATATCTTTTTCTAAGAAAGTTTACCGGCACAAATCAAATACAACATTCTGCTCAAAAAACTAATCGTTTGTTGCATCGGTCCTATTTTGCTAAAATTGATCTATTGATTTCATTAACCTGCTTCAGAAATGAATAGGAAGATGGTTACTGATGCTTATTGATGATGATAGTTGCCCCAAATCCTCAGCGGATCATCAAATATGACACATCTCATTTTGGAGTCATTCAAAAGACTGCCTTGGGTACTGACAACAATCTTGGTCATTGGTGTTTTGTTAGTTGGTTCATCTACTGCATTAGCGAAGATTAAAGTAGGTGTGTATCAAGATTTTCCGCTGGTTTTTTACGATGATGAAGGAAAATCGCACGGGGTCTACGTAGATATTCTCAAACATGTTGCAGCGCAGGAAAACTGGTCGGTAGAGTACATTCCCTGTAAATGGGCTGACTGTTTGAATTTGCTGGAAAATGGCAAAATAGATCTAATGACTGCCATTGCATTTTCAAAAGAACGTACCCAGAAATATGATTTTAATAATGAGACCGTTTTTCCGAACTGGGGTCAGGTTTACACGACACACGAAACCAAATTGGATTCAATTGATGGGCTTAACGGTAAATCAGTTGCCGGACTGGAAGAGGACATTTATTTCAAATCGCTCAGGGAGGTAACGCAAAAAGCCGATCTCGAAGTTACTTTTACCGGTGTCGATGAGTACGCAGAAGTTTTCCGCCTTATCGAGAGTGGAGGCGTTGATGCAGGCATCCTACCCAGATTGTATGGAGACGTAAACGAGAAGAAGTTCAACGTTAAAAAAACTACCATTATCGTCCGTCTTTCTGAACTTCGTTTCGCCGCCCGGAAATCTTCGAATCAGTCCATTCTGGCAGCAATCGACAAACATCTGCATCAACTCAAGGCCGATAGCGACTCTTTATACTTTCAATCGATTTCCAGATGGCTCGGACAACAAGAAAAAAAAGCTGATATTGAAATCGAGTTTTCTCAAAAAGAAAAAATATGGCTTGGTGAACACAATCAGATTCTCCTTGGTGTTGATCCTGAATTTGTGCCTTTTGAATTCATAGATGTGGACGGCAGCTACCGGGGGATGTGTGCAGATTATGTACAGATTGTCAGTGAACGAACTGGCATTGCTATGGATATTGCTCCCAACCTGAGTTGGAATGAAGCAGTAGAGCAGGCGAAGATCAGAAAAATTGATGTTTTGCCATGTGTTGGCATGACTGAAAAAAGAAAGGAATTTCTTACTTATTCCAACCCGCATCAGACATTTTATCGGGTTTTAGTAACAGAAGAAGGTTCAAGTATAGGCAACAACATTGCAGATCTGCAGGGGCACCAGGTGGCTGTTCAAAGAAACAGTTCACACCATGGTTTCCTGCAGGACCATACCGAAATACAACCCATTCTCTTCGACACGGCTGAGGAGGCCATTATTTCGGTATCAGAAGGCAAGAGTGATGTGTTTGTCGGTAACGAGAATATGACCGGATACACGATTAACAGAAAAGGCATCGTCAACCTCAAAATGACCAGGTTTGCGGAAGCCGAGGGAAAAAACCTCTACTTCGCCGTTCGCAACGATTGGCCAGAGCTCGTATCGATAATTAACAAAGGTTTGGCGTCCATTTCCGAAAAAGAGCGAGAAGCGATCAAGCAGAAGTGGATTGCAGTAACAGTTGAAAAACAGTTCGATTATACATTGTTTTACCAGATATCTGCCGGAGTATTCTGTTTAGGTTTGGTTATCTGCTTATGGAATACACAAATCAGACGGCAACGGAGAAAACTAAGGGTGAGCGAAAGACGATACCGTTCTCTGGCTGATAATAGTGAAGTTGGAATCATTCAAATTGCTCCGGACGGTACCACGCACTACCTGAATCCTGCCATGATAAAAATGATTGAGGCTGATAATCCTGAGGAGACTCTAGGGAAAAATATTATCGATTTTATCGCTCCATCTTTCCGAGATGTCGTCAAAAAAGAAAGGGAAAAACGCCATCGTAATATTTCTTCGACTTACGAAGTTGAGCTTCTCAGTTTAAAGGGCCAGCGGAAAAAAGTGATGATTTCAGCAGCTCCTATAACGAATGACAGGGGTAAACTGGAAAGCGTAATAAGTTCAATTGTCGATATCTCTGATCTTAAACGTGTTGAGAACGCGCTCCGAGAGTCGGAGGCGGAGCTACGCGCTTTGTTCAGTGGTATGACCGATGTGGTTATCATGCTGAATGACGAGGGCAGATACCTGAAAATCGCCCCAACCTCGCAGGAACTCCTTCATAAGCCGATGGCCAAATTGCAGGGGCAATGTCTACATGACACATTTCAGACCGATCAGGCAAATTTCTTTCTGGATAAAATTCATCAAAGTCTTAAAGCACAAGAGCTAATCAAATTCAATTACAGCCTGAACATTAGGGAATCTGAGTTCTGGTTTGATGCACGTATCGTTCCGATGTCTTCCAATACGGTTGTATTCGTTGCCCGTGATATAACTGATCACAAGAATGCAGAAAAGGAGTTACGAAGTGCAAAAAACGATGCTGAATCAGCCAATTTGGCAAAAAGCACCTTTCTTGCCAATATGAGCCATGAACTACGTACTCCGCTCAATGCTATTCTTGGATTTTCAGGTCTAATGATGCGTGATTCGAATCTTTCCGAAGAACAGCTCAATAACTTGGAATCAATCGGCCGCAGCGGAGAGCATCTGCTGGATTTAATCAGTGATGTACTGGAATTCTCAAAAATCGAAGCCGGACGTGTTGAACTGCAACCAGAAAACTTCGATCTATATAGACTATTGTTTGTTATCGAAGAGATGTTTAGCCTTCGTACCAAAGAGAGGGGCCTGACTCTTACTGTCGAAAAAAATGCTAACGTTCCCCAATTCATCCGCACTGATCAGGGAAAACTTCGTCAGACGCTGATAAACATTCTGGGTAATGCGGTTAAGTTTACCGAAAAGGGCAGTATTAGGCTCCGGATTACAAGCAATGATAAGCGGCTCATTTTTGAGGTGGAAGACACTGGCGTTGGCATTGCCAAAGATGAACTAAGTATGGTTTTTGATGTCTTTGTTCAGTCAACGAGCGGCCAGGAATCTAAACAGGGTAGTGGCTTGGGAATACCAATCAGTCAGAAATTTGTCCAGATCATGGGAGGTGAGTTGACGGTTGAGAGCGAGGTGGGTAAAGGAACCACTTTTCGCTTTGATGTACAAATTGAGGAGGTCGATAATGTTGATGCTTCAGATCCATGGTCAGAGTTGAAAGTTGTTGGACTAGAGCCAAACCAGCCGAATTTTCGACTGCTTGTTGTTGAAGACAATGAGCCTAGTAGAAAATTGCTCGTCACCTTACTCACCAAGGTCGGTTTTCAGGTCCGTGACGCTTCAGATGGCCAGGAAGCTGTTGAAGTTTGGAAAGAGTGGCAGCCTCATCTTGTCTGGATGGATTTACGCATGCCAGTGATGGATGGATATGAGGCAACAAAGAGAATCAAATCGTTTTTGAAGGAATCTCCGTCATCTATTGACCCCAAAATAATAGCTTTAACAGCGAGTGCTTTCAAAGAAAATAAGGCGCATGCTTTCAAAAGTGGGTGCAACGATTTCATACAAAAACCGTTTCGGGAATCTGAGATTTTCAAGATAATGACCAAACATATCGGTGTAAAATATGTTTTTGAGGAAGCTGTGGAAGTTGTTCATACAAAGGTACCTGACAGGCAAGTCCCGTTTGCAGATCTTAATGTTCTAGTAGCGAATCTTCCAGCTGATCTTATTGAAAGACTAGCCGACGCGACCAATTCGTGTGATGCGGACAGGATCGACTGGATAATTGATGAAATCCGGTCCCATAGCATTGAACTGGCAGATTCACTGTCTCGATTCTCGAAACAGTTTGACTACAAAAAGATAATGAACTTGGTAAATGGATATTGATACGAGTTATCCTTTTTTTTTACAAATTAATTCTAAACGAATTTAATCAGAATCAATAAGTATTAGCTAGTGTCTGTCCGCAGGACGTAAGTTCATGATTTAAAGTAGAAAAATCGCCTTTTGGGGTGCAATTTCTAACGATCTGATGTAGATAGTAATTAGGTAACCCACCAAGATTACTGAATTAACTATTTACAAGGACCGGTAAAAAAATGCGAAAAGTACGCAACCAGCAGCTTCCTCTTCAAGAGGCAACCACTGACCACCCCAAGGCGAAAGAGTTTGCACAAATCAGCAAGATACTCAACGCCAACAGTAACATATACACCCTGGTACAACAAGACCTTGGTATCTCCGAGAAAAACATCGGTGCAAACGGTATGAGTGCAGAACAAGTTTTCAGAGCTGCAATCATCAAAAGGATTGGCAACTACAGTTATCGGGAGCTTGCCTTTCATCTGGCGGATTCTCGCACTTATAACCGCTTTTGCAAAATCGGTTTCGGCAAGTCCTTCAAGAAATCGGCACTGCAAAAGGGGGGCAAAGCGATATCTGCTCGGACATGGGAGGAGGTCAATAGACTTCTGACTGACCATGCCAAAAACATTGGAGTCGAAAAAGGGAGAAAGGTACGAGTTGACTGTACCGTAGTTGAATCAAACATACATGCCCCGTACGATTCAGAACTTCTCGTTGATTGCAACCGTGTCCTTGCAAGGTTTTTGAGTCAAGCAAAAAGAGAACTGCCAGGTATTGTTTTCAGATTCATGGATCATTGTCGGAGGACAAGGCGACGGAACTTGGAAATCATGAATGCCAAGAATAATGCAGAACGGAAAAAGCCCTACAATGATCTCATCCAGATTACCGAAAACAGTGTTGGCTATGCAGACAACGCACTGAAAGCTTTAGCAGCATACACCGCAGTTACCCTGGAGGAGCAAGGATGTAAAGACTATCTTGTGCAGGAGTTAAAACATTATCTACCTCTTGTTCGTCAGGTAGTATGTCAAACCAGGCGCAGGGTACTTGGTGGTGAATCCGTCCCTGCAGTGGAAAAGATTGTCTCTATCTTCGAACCTCATACGGATATCATACGTAAAGATCGCCGGGAGACCTTCTATGGTCATAAGATATGTGTTGCCGGTGGTCCTTCCAACTTGATCCATGATTGTGTAGTTCTTGAAGGTAACCCTTCTGACTCTGAATTGACCACGATGATGCTGGATCGACAAAAACATATTTATGGAAGATACCCCTTGAAGGTTGCGTTTGACGGAGGTTTCTCTTCACACGTCAATTTGTCAGATGCGAAACTCAGAGGCATCAAGGATGTATGTTTCTCGAAAGGACGCGGTCTGACAGAACATGATATGTGCCGAAGCAGATATGTTTATAAAGGATTACGCAATTTTCGTGCAGGAATTGAATCTTCTATCTCCTGGCTAAAGCGTTGCCTTGGTTTGGATAGATGTATCTGGAAAGGTGAGGCATCGTTTAAAAGTTATGTATGGGCGTCAATAGTTTCAGGTAACTTGTTGACTTTAGCCCGCAAACAACTTGCCTGAGAGTATCTGATTTTTAAAGGTGTATCTTTTGACAGGTGAGGTGCGTGTTAACTTTTTAGTTTTACGGTGAAATACAGGTTTCTCGGAAGAAATTAGCTACGCATAAATACAGCGACCTCACCGTTACCCATAATGTCGGTTAGGGGTCAAAACTGCCGCTGGGAAAAATGCTATTTATGGACAGACACTGATATGGTTGTCACTTGTCAATAGAACAAAAGTCTCCAGCCCAACTTTTTTACCAGCGCTCCTTATCGTGGATAAATTCCAAGGCATTCAAAGAGGCGGAACCGATGTAACGACGATCGATCACTCTGATATTCGCGGGTTGGATACCGCATGACTATGTTCCGT
>NODE-916-length-10248-cov-7.40881_pt1 | contig 10248 bp, 6 predicted proteins | sample MGYA00139097_ERZ477577 | MGnify/ENA metagenome assembly ERZ477577 | reverse complement strand
GACTTGGTCGGGCAGTTTGAATCCGTCGCCCGCGAATATCTTGATGCCGTTGTCCTGGAAGGGGTTGTGCGAAGCAGAGATGACCACGCCGGCATCGGCACGCATGGAAGTGGTGATAAATGAGATTCCCGGTGTCGGCATCGGGCCAACCAGCATTACGTCAGCGCCCATTGAGCAGATGCCAGCAACAAGGGCGTTTTCCAGCATATAACAGGATAAACGGGTGTCTTTGCCAATGACGATGCCGCGACCGTGAGAGCGGTCCCTGACGATAAAGGCAATGGCCCTCCCCACCTGCATGGCGATGTCGGTGGTCATGGGGTGGGTGTTGGCTTCGCCGCGTATGCCGTCGGTCCCAAACAATTTTCTCATATTTTAAAATGGTCTTTTCGTCCAATCTCAGCGTTGTTCAAGCAATTTTATTCCTCAACATATCGCTAAATATGCCTGCGGGTAAAATCGCTTGAACGCCTCGATCTTGAACGAAAATCCTCCTTTTAAATTTGAACTAATATTTCCTCGGGAGCTACTATTTTTTTTTGCAAATACCTTATCAGTCCTGGGGACACAATTAAAACATTGTGTCCCCTTGAGTTTATAAAATGGTTCTTTCGAGCGATCTCTTCGTTGTTCGGAAAAATTTAATCCTCGATATATCTCTATATGCCTGCGGCTACTGGCCTTGGGGACACAATACCTATCGTGTCCCTGGTTGTTCAATCACTTCTCTGTCCTGCGTCAACGCGGGGGACATGATAGGTATTGTGTCCCCTATTCTGGTTGGGCTCCCCCACCTCGGCTTTTTGATTCTGGGGCGTTTTCTTGCTGCGCACTCTCTGGTTCAACCACACTCTCCTCCGCCACCGGGCCCAGGACTGGTTCGGACTTCAGTTGGATCACATCCGGGGAGATCTGGACGATTTCAACCGGCAGTTCCAGTTCCTTTCCGGGAATCACCTTCACCACTCCCCTGCTGTTCTCCTCATCAACTACCACAAGAACCGAGAGATAATCATCTATCTTGATTTTTTGATCGAGCAGATATTGCGGAACACTGGCAATAACCCTGACTTTATTAGGTGTTCCCTCGACACTGTCGGCGGGCGGGGTGAATGGCAGGCTGTACTCTTTCTGGACCACCTCGAGGCCTATGGAGATATCTGCGGTAACAGTAGTTTCACCGATGAGTTCGACAATTGCCGGCTCGAGATCGAGCGGCACCTGGGTCTGAACCGATTTGTTGAGTCCAGCGATATTGATTACCCTGGTTCGCAGCACCTCATACTGTGATAACACCGTTTCCGGACCGGTGATGGAAATCACCTCAGGATCCATCTTCAGCCGTTTCAAGATATAGCCCACCATCGGTGTACCGTTGGTCACTGGATTTATTGGAAAGACTTTCTGCACCAATTTGTCGAGTGACAGGATGATCGACGAGGGTTGAATCCTCAAGACATCTATTCCCCGCGGAAAGTTGATCGAGCCCACCTCGTTGGTCACAACCCGTGTGCCCGGTGTGGCCTGGGATAGATCGATCTGCCTGGTAATCTGCTGGTTTTGAAGCTCCATGATCACCGATCTTGGACCGTTTACCGAGACCTCGATCTCTTTTTTGAACTGGTTGGAAATCACCAGTTCACGGGGCAGATTGATCACCTCGACCGGAATCATCACATTAGTGTCAACCGTCTGCTCCCCACCGACGTTGTACCACAGCAGGATAGCCAGAAATAGCGAGGTCAGGCAGGACAGCCACTCCTTGGCAATAAAACGGCGAACAGATGAAAGGTTGAGGATTTTCATTGCTTGGAAAACCAGTTTTTCCATGAATATTTGCGGGCGTCATTACCGACTTTGGCGCCGATAAAAATAGCCCGCAGACTATTGGTCAGCGACACCTCGTCGCTCACCGCGGTCATGGCCCCATGCTGAACTAGAGATATCTGCTGGGTCTCCTCGGAGACTACCAGGACCACTGCGTCGGTCTCCTCGGATAAGCCGATCGCCGCCCGGTGCCGGGTTCCGTAATGTTTGTCAATGTAGGGATTCTGGGTCAGCGGCAGGATTGCGCCGGCGGTTTGGATCCGCCCTTTCCTGATGACGACTCCGCCGTCGTGCAGCGGCGACACCGGCATGAAAATGGAGATAAGCATCTCCCTGGTCAGGCGGGCGTCGATATGAAAACCGGATTCGATATAGTCACGCAGCCCCATATCCCGTTCAATTACGATTAGCGCGCCGATTCGGCGTTTGGAGAGATAGAAAACGGTGCGGACGATCTCTTCGATATCCTTATCCACCATGTCAATCGATTTCTGAAACGGTGTCCTCCCCACCTGGGTAAGGGCCCTTCTGATGTCGTCCTGGAAAACGATGATGATGATGATGAACAGAGAACCAAGAAAAGTCTGCAGCAGCCAAAGCAGGGTCACCAGGTCAAGGATCCTGGCCATGAAGTAGACGCCGACCAGCACCACCAGACCCAGTACCATCTGCACCGAACGAGTTCCCCTGATAATGGAGAGCAGTTGATAAAGTAAAAAGGCCACCACCAGGATATCGACAACGTCCTGCCAGCGAATTATTTTTATGAATTCGAACATTTAAAGAATCTGAAGGAATAATTCAGGAAATGCAGAGGAGCCACTTCACCGGTCCAGCAACTGCATATAAAATATCTCATAGTATATATATCAGGACTAATTTATATTTAAAAGTAAAAATCTTCAAAATTACAAAATGTTATGACTTACCTTAACGGGGGAATACTGAATAGATTTGAACGACTCAAACCAGTTTCCCGGCGGTATCATCAAATATCGATTGGTCCTAAGCATAGATTGGGCCATAATTCATCTTCGAAACCATATCTGTACTAGACTTTTTGTCGATAATTTCATAGATGTACCATACTGAATTCAAGATAATTTCCTACGTGACACGAATATATGCACTTTTGCTGTATTGATGACTGAAAAATCCAACGACATCTACGGGTCGATCTCCATATCGCCGCAACCGGAAAAGCCCTCAAAACCTGCCAAAGCTCCCAAGCCAGGTAAAAAAAAGAAAGAATCGCCGAAGAAAGCTCCGAGAAAGCCAAAAAGAAAACAGCCGGAGCAGCAACCCCGGCAGTCGAAACGGCAGGTAAGCGAACAACAGGGCGGTAGAGGAAGCAAAAAACTTTTCTTCTGGTTCGGTATACTGGTGTTTGTTTTTGGGCTCTACAGTGCCGCAGGTTACCTGCTGGTGCCCTACCTGGTCCAGAACAAGCTGCCGGACTATCTGGCCGAGAAGACAGGGGTCTACCTGACTACCGGCAGAATAAGCTTCAATCCCTACAACTTTAAACTGGTGGCCCGAGAAATTTCCGGGGAAACCATGGTCGACGGTCAACCGCAGAGCCGTTTTATGACCATCGATGATCTGAGGATAAATCTCGATTTCCTCTCACTGCTGCGCGCCGAGTTGACCTGCAGCGAAATGCGCCTCGAGCGGCTCAAGCTCCATATCATCAGAAATCAGGACAAAAGTTATAACATCCCCCATCTGCTCAATAACAACCGTCTGGAAAACCAGTCCGAGATAATGGATTTTGCCGAACTGCCGTTTCTATTTTCGTTCAACAATATCTCGATTGCCGAATCACGCATTCTCATCGATGACAAGCTCAGCGGCAAGCAACATGTGATCAAAGACATAGAGCTCGCGCTGCCGGTAATTTCCAATTTCCCCTATCAGACCGACTCCTACATCCACCCTCGCTTCTCAGCAGTCATCAATGGCAGTCCGGTATCGCTCAGCGGGGAAGCGTCTTTGAGCGGCACCGCCCAACCCGACCGGCAGACCCAGTTGAGTGTCGACCTCAACGATGTGGAAATACCCCTCTATTTCGATTATCTGCCACTGACCCTACCGGTCGACATCAACAAGGGCACGGCCAATGGCGTACTCCATCTCACCTTTTCGCCACAGGAAAAGCAGGGCAGCAGGTTCAAGGTTAGATTCAATCTAGAAGCCACCGATCTCGGTATGGAATCGCGGGATCAGAAGATGTCACTCTCCATGCCTGCCGCCCGGCTGGAAGGGTCCTTAGAGCCGTTTTCCAGAGTGTTGACCTTTAAATCCATTCTGCTCCGCGAACCTGCCATAATTACCGACCAGGCAGAAGATGCAACGATTAGCGAAACTCTGGCCAGCCTCACTCCACTTGCCTTAAGACCCGGACCTGAGCATAAGCTCCATCAGGTAATCCCGCCGATTAGCGTCAAACTGCTTATCGCCGACGGCGGCAGTTTTACCATCCGGGACATGGGCAAGAAGAAAACCCTGCAGCGCTGGGATGGAATTCAGCTCTCCATAAAAAACTTCACCAACGATAGACTGTTCCCAGCAGAGGAGGAAAGTTCATTCAGGCTCAGCGGTGAGCATAGTTCGACCGCCGCCAACTTTACCTGGCAGGGAAATTTCGACAAGAACAACCACCCGAGCGGCAACCTGCAGCTCACCAATATACCGGCGTCTATCGTTGCCTCTTTTCTCGCTAGAAAGACTGAAGATATTAGCGGAAATGCTGATCTCAAAGGGCTGTTGAGCCTGGAATCATCCGACCAGGAGAAAAAGCGATTCGACTATTCACTGCAGAGCACGACCCTGACCATTAAAGATCTGGTGCTCAAGGAAGAAGGCAAGGTCTGGCTGCGCGCCCCGGTGATGCGCTGCGATCCGGTAAGCCGACTTCAGGGAATCACAGATTTGGGCAACGTCTATCTGCAGAACAGCACGGTGAGCCTGGACCGCGACAAGCTACCCTACCTCTTTCAGGTCTTTTCCGCCCGGCCCACTCAACACCTAATGCATGGCCTCGATTTCTCGGGAAGCGTGAGAATATCCGGCGACGGTAAGACGAAACCTGCCGTCACCATCCGAGAGGTGATCTTTCAGGCCAACAAGCTCGAAAAACAGGAAACCCAAAAGGACAACTTCGTTTTCAGCGGTATGATTGGCAGTACGAGTGAACTCAAAGCCAAAGGTAGCCTGCATATCGCTCCGATCCAGATCAACAGCGAACTCTCCGCTTCCAATCTGAGCCCGGCCCAGCTTTTTTCCTGGTTCGGCGAATCAAAACCGCTTCTTAGTGCTGGGGCCAAGGTATCGATCACCGGCATGTTTCTCTATCCCCAACAGGAGTTCAGTGGAGAACTGGCTGCTGAAAATGTAGTTGTCGGCCCCCCTAAATCACCCACCTTCACTGCCGGAACCGTTCATTTCAACGATTTTATCTGGTCCAGATCCCGTCAGACTCTATCGGCCAAGAAACTGTCGGTTGATAAGCCTGCTTTTACCTGGCTCAGATCGGACAAGGAAAAAAACCCTGTTGCGCACGCCTCCTCCTTTCTACGTACCTACCTCCTGCCCCAATCGAAAAGTGACGAGGCTGATCCTGACTCGTCACTGTCCAAATTCTCGGTTGCTATCGATCAGTTGGGAATTTCCAATGGCATGATACGCTACGTAGACGAGCGAACGAAACCGACGTTGAGGCTCAATCTCAACGGTATCAGCGGTGACCTGACGAACCTGCAGTATCCGGTTGCCAAAGATACGGGAAACATTACCCTTACTGGATCGATCGACGGTTTCCCTTTCAAGATCGAGGGTGAAACCAAAATACTGCAGTCACCTCCTTCTGCCGTCATTGATTTCACCGCATCGTCTCTGCCACTGAAACTGTTTGGACCCCAGGTCAAAGGAAGGGTAAAAAACATCGACACCGAAAAAGTGACGGTTGATGTGAACCACCGGGTCGTCTTCGACGAGCAGTCGCCATCCCGTGAAACACAGCTAAAACTCTACAACCTGGCTCCTGAAAAATCAGGGACCAACCTGGCCACTGCCTTTGCCCTGCTTTCAGGGGGCGGCGGTGTAACCATAGAGCTGAAGGAAGATCGCATCCCATCGCGAGCGATCATAGACGAAGGGTTGGATAAATTCTCACGGACCATGATCAAGGCTTCTATCAACCCGTTGTTACTGGCCGCCCCCAAATTCGTCGACCTGGTCGAGAAAGATTATGTCACTTTCCAGCCAGGCACCGACCAGTTTACCGGCGAAGGTCTGGAATATCTGAATCGCTACGGAGAGTTGCTGAGCAGTTATCCGCTAATAAATCTCAAGATCACTGGAGTGGCTGACCCCGAGAGCGATGTGGCAATACTTCAGGAGCAGCTTAACAAAGCCGAGCAGATTAGAGTCGATGTGGAGAATCAAAAAAGAACGCTGGAGTGGCAGAAAAAGCAGGAACTGGAGCGCATGAAACTAGAGATCTGGGCCGAGGCCGAAGACAGTATTGACGAGGTAGACATCCCGGTCAGCAACGATGGGTTCGTGCCGGTAACTCCAAAACCTGTCCAAGTAACAAATGAGTCATTGAATGAACTGGCTTTGCTGCGCCAGCAGGCGGTGGTCGACTATTTGATAGAGACGCTGTCTGTCGCTCCCGAGCGGCTTGTCCAGTCCCAGAACAGCAGTGCCGGCGGCATCGTCAGCGGTGGAGATTCCCCCCGGGCGGTGATCAGCCTCACCGACGGCTATGGTCCTGCTGACGAGGGACAGGAACCGGTCAGCTCAGAAGCTTCACCGTAAATAGTAATCAAGGGGACCAGCAGATGATCGATTTAATCGAACGCACCCGTTCATTTCGCCGATTCGAACAGGACAAAGCTATTGACTTGAATTTACTGAAAGAGCTGGTAAACCTGGCCCGCCTCGGCGGATCAGCGAGAAACTGTCAGCCCTGGCAATACGCCATCTTTACAGAATCTGTCCATTGCGAAAAGATATTTCCCTATCTCGGCTGGGCAGGATATCTTTCCGATTGGAAGGGTCCCGAGCCTGGAGAGCGACCCAGCGCCTATATCCTCTGCTTGCTGAACCGTAATTGGCTGAAAGGCAGCGACAAAGAGGCCCAGTTCGACCTTGGCATCGCCACCCAGAACCTGCTGCTCGGAGCCATGGAAAAAGGAATTGGGGGTTGCAGGATTGGTGCCTTTTCCCCGAAGCTTGCCGATATATTCAAGCTCGAACAACACCAGGAGTTGTCACTGGTGGTAGCCCTCGGGTATCCAACAGAACAAGTGGTCATCGAATCCTGCAGCGAGGGAGACATTAAATACTGGCGAGATGAGAATGAACTGCATCACGTTCCGAAACGTGAACTCAGTGAGATACTGACAACTGTCGAGTTCAAATAATCAAGGTACCCTTAAGCCTTCCCAGCAAAAGATATTATTGCCAACTGGTATTTATGCTTTTGTAAAGGTGAGACAACAACCCAGATGAAGTCATTCCTGAACAAGATTGCCCAACTTTCCTCGGTTCAGCAGGTATTGCTGCTGGACCTGGAAGGCGCGGTTCTTTATTCCTTTCCGTCCTTTCCGACTGGCTCATCAGACAACGGTTCAAACGAGGCAAGCAGCTGGCACCAAGTAATCGAGGATCTCGGAAATCCGGAAACGGCTGATTTCGCTTTCGAGAACGGTCGATTCTACCTGATTCGGTTGGAATTTGGTAATCTTCTAGTGGGAGTCGACCATGATGAACACGTCAAGACGATAAAGGAAGGCTTCAGCACCGTTCGGGACAAACTGAGAGATGCCTCGATTCGTAGAAACGTGCTGATCAGAATGTTCACCGAAAATCGCGGGGCAATCAAACCACTGTTTATCAAGGGGCTGAAGTCGGTTGCCGGGCCTGAGGTGGTGCATGTCCTGGTACCTTTTCTCAACAGTGCCGACCTACTTCCGACCGAATCACGCGACAGCCTGGTTAGCGCCACCTGTCAGGTCCTGGGGCTCTGCCGTACGAAGGAGGCCCTTGAAGCGCTGCAAGGTTATCTCCAGACCCAGGAGGTCTCAAATGGTGAAGATAGTGAAGCTAGCAAGGCTGCCCGGGTTGCCATAGCCCAACTCCAACTCGACAATGTTGAGCAGCCCTCCCAGACAAGAAATCTTGACCTTCCCGGAGCCATAGAAGCCAATCCAAATATTACTACTGACCAGAAAGAACTTTCACCCGACGATCGTCAGATCAAGAGTCTGCTGGAGCAGGATAAAAAGACCGAGGCGATCAGTTTGATCATGGATCTGATCAGGGACAAGGCCGAGAAAAAGGACTTTGGTGAGGCAGAACGCTATCGACAGATGCTGCTCGACACAGATTCAATGGCTCTGAGGGAGATCATAAGTGCTGCGGAAATCATAGAAGAGGAAAAATCATCTTCGATCAACGAATTGCTCATTGCCACTTGGGAAGATCTTATTCGGGAATTATCGCTGGAAGAATTCTCAGCACTCTATTACGCCACCCGACCACGGAATAGCGCCAGCGAAGAAATAATTGCCGAACAGGGGGATTTTCTTTCCAGTCTTTTTTTTGTCAACAGCGGCCGGGTCCAGCTCTACACCTCCAACAACGGCAGAGATACGCCATTCAAAACGGTCGAACAAGGAGAGATCTTCGGAGCCGACAGCTTTTTTGACATCTCGGTCTGGACCTATAACGCCAAGAGCCTCGGTGCCAACCTGTCGGTCCTGACCTGGAAACGGCTCGCTTCTCTTAACAAAGACTACCCTGCCCTGCAGAATAACCTGCTTGAATACTGCCGCCGATTCCGCACTGATTCTGCCTATTTCGGAAAACCTTCTACTTCCAGAAGGAGATATGAACGAAAGAAACTCGCTGGGCGCGCCACCATGGAACTTCTGAGTATGACCGGAGACGAAACAGGTCAGATCGCCCGTGGCGATCTGCTCGATATTTCCCAGGGCGGCGTCGCCTTTGTCCTCCGTTTCCATCGGAAAGAATACGCCACGGATCTTCTGGGCAAGCATGTCAAGGTGATTATCAGGCCGGACAATTCGATCACACCACTCAAGAAAAGCGGCATGGTCAAGGCGGTTCGCTCCCATGACTTTGTCGGCAACGACTATTCGGTACATCTGGAGTTCGACGAACCTCTTGGTGCTACGGAAGTGTCCCAGGCAGCTGCAAAATCAAGCCGCTGAGCTGTTTTATCTCTTTTCCTGCAGTTTCTGCTGAACCGCAATTTCAAGTTGACTGGAAACCGACGAGGCAGCCCTAATTACTCCTGTGGGCTGAGTCGGCACGACCATGCGGCTGGAATTCCGCCCCTCGTTGATGGTGGCCATAACCAGTTTTCCATAGCCTGAAGAGTTGCCCAATCGAGACAGTTGGTCGACCACCTTCTGGTAGCGTGCATCGCCGCTGATCATCTCAATGGTGTCGAAGCCACTCAGTTCTTTTTTCAGAGCCTCGAGGCTTAAACTGCCGCCTGGACCACCGGAGTTCTCACTGCCGATTGGTTCATCCGTGTCCTCGCCATAAGTATCTCCATTTGACAGTGAGGCTATGGATTCCTGCTCGTCGTAGTCTTCAGGATGCTCTTCACTCTCATCCTTCATCCCGACCGCCTTCATGATGATCGAGCCGAGGTTGGCATTGATACGGTTTTCGGTTATCGAGCACTCATTGCTGATGAAAATGGTGGTTCGATCCCATGAGAAAACCTGGTGGGCTGCATCCAGGCCGCTGACTTCTCCGACTCTGGCATCGTAGAGTTCCCCCTGGTTAAAGTGGAGGATGCCGCCCCGATCGGAAAGATTGTCGAGCATGCGAATGGTGCAGGTCCGGGCATCCATCTCCATGAGTTGCATAAAAACGGGAGGAGAAACTTCGTTCATGATTCCTCCTGCCGCTTCCTTGCCCAGCACCTCTTCAATCATGGCAACCAGATCATCGGCCTGAAATGGTTTGTTAAGGTAGCCAAAGGCCGAGCTGTTGCGGGCCACTTCGGACACTTTCTCATCGCCTATACCCGAGGCCACTATTATGGGTAGATCCGGATAGTATTGCTTGAGATGGTCGATCAGACTCATACCATCCATGCGCGGCATCACCAGATCCAGCACCACAAGTGAAACAGGATGGGCTTTGAGTTTTCCTACCGCGTCGAAGCCGTCCACAGCAGTGACTAGATGAAACCTGTCTTTGTAGCTGCCGAGACGCTGTTCGATAGCCGCCCGCAGAATTTGGTCGTCGTCAACAAAGAGCACTTTTCTGATCATGAATGCGCTATGCTCCGTTCGTATTTATCAATTGATTCATTTTCGTTTGTTGCCTGTCACTGTCAGCTCATTTCAGATCCCTTACCAGCCAGATCAGCAG
>NODE-915-length-10253-cov-7.22887_pt1 | contig 10253 bp, 8 predicted proteins | sample MGYA00139097_ERZ477577 | MGnify/ENA metagenome assembly ERZ477577 | reverse complement strand
CCCAGCTGACCAAGCTTTTACAGGATAAGCCTGACACGATCTTCCTGTGCGGCTACCACCCGGAAGGTGCCCTGATCGCCGGTCAGGCCCGCAAACTGGGCTTTAACGGTCCGCTCTTCGGTGCCGACGGCATTGACAATGAAGACTATATAAAAATTGGCGGCAAGGCAACCGACAACACTTATTGCACCGTGCCCTTTCTAGCATCGTCGGCAGGCCCGGAGGGCCAGGCCTTCGCCAAACGGTTCAAGGAGGCCTATGGCCGTGACGTGGACTGGATGAGTGCCAATGCCTATGACTGCCTGGGTATTCTGGCCCAGGTCATCGCCAAAACCGGTGCCGACCGCAAGAAAATTCGTGAAGGGCTGGCTGCAATTAACTCAGAGGACAATGGTTACAAGGGTATCACCGGCCTGACCTATTTTGATAAGAAAGGAGACTGTGCCAAACCTGCCTTTGTTAAAATGGTCAAAGATGGTAAATTTGTAGCGGCCGAATAGTTGCTCAACTAGCTTGAAATACCATTAAAGACGCCGGAGCTTGAGGTTTCCGGCGTCTTTCCAGGCGTCCAGGGAGGGTGTTTGTTTTTACAACAGCTTGTCAACGGCCTTGTCATCGGCGGCATATATGCCATGATTGCTGTGGGTTACACCATGATTTACGGTGTTATCCAACTTATTAACTTTGCTCACGGCGAAATTTATATGCTGGGTGCCTTTTTCGCTGTCACCTTCATCAGTGTCCTGGGACTCCCTTTTTATGCCGCATTTCCCCTTGCCATGGCCTGTTGTGCTGTCTGCGGTGTGTTGCTGGATATCTTCGCCTATCGTCCGTTGAGGCAATCACCCCGTCTGGCCGCGCTCATCACGGCCATCGGAATGTCGATTTTCCTGCAAAATCTGGCCATGGTTATCTGGGGCTCCAGGCCCAAGCCGTTTCCCCAAGAAGCTCTGCCTGCCTATTTTGAGAAAACGGCTGTCAGCTTTGGCGGCGTCAATCTCTCATGGTTTCATCTCTTCATCTTCGGCCTAACAATTTGCATGATGGTTGGGCTGAATCTTATTATCAAGAAAACCAGGTGGGGCAAGGCGATGCGGGCCGTGGCCCAGAATAAAACCATGGCTTCCCTCACCGGGATCAACGTCAACCGGGTGATTTCCTATACCTTCGCCCTCGCCGGTGCCTTAGGCGGGGCTGCCGGCATCATGGTGGGCGCCTACTACAATACGCTCTACCCAACGATGGGTTACGTGGCGGGGGTCAAGGCATTTGCTGCGGCTGTGTTAGGCGGCATCGGATCGGTTCCGGGTGCCATGTTAGGCGGTGTCGTGCTGGGTGTGGCCGAGGCCTTTGGGGCGGGATATTTGAGTTCACTCTACCGGGACGGCATCTCTTATGCCGTCATGATCCTCGTTATTATCTTGATACCTGCGGGTTTATTCGGCAAGGTACTCAAGGAAACCAAAAAGAGTATGTGAGATGGGAAAATCTGAGCCATACAACCTGACTCGCGGCGCTAAGATAAGAATCGGTCTGTTGATTCTTGCCCTGATCTTTCCATTCTTTCCCTTTGTATCGGATTACTTGCTCCATATCGTCATCCTCATTTTTTTGTATATGATTTTGGCCCTCGGGTTAAATATCGTACCCGGCTTCAACGGTCTTTTGGACTTGGGTTATGTTGGATTTTACGGTATCGGCGCCTACACATCAGGCCTGCTCACCTATCACTTTGGGCTTTCGTACTGGATAATTATCCCCCTGGCTTTTATCAATGGCGCGATTTGGGGCATGCTATTGGGGGCACCGACACTTAGACTCACCGGAGACTATTTTGCCATCGTCACCTTCGGCTTTTCAGAATTGGTCGTCCTATTTCTGACCAATGAGATCTGGCTCACCCGGGGACCGCTGGGCCTGCCAGGTATTGACGTGGTGTCGATCGATCTGACCCTCTTTGGCGGCCCTAAATGGGAATTCATCGGCGAGTTGCCGTACTATTATCTTGCCATCGTTATGGTCTTGGTGACGGTTTTTGTGATGTACCGCATCCAGGATTCCCGCCTGGGGCGGGCCTGGTTTGCTATTCGCGATGACGAAGTCGCCGCTGTCTCCTGCGGCATCAACCTTTTGGCATATAAAGTCATCGCCTTTGCCATCAGTGCCGCCTTTGGCGCTGTCGGCGGCAGCTTTTTCGCCAGATGGGTGACCTTCCTGTCACCGGACATGTTCAAGTTCTGGGAATCCTTTTTGATTTTGTGCATGATCGTGCTCGGCGGCATGGGTAATATATGGGGGGTTATGATCGGGGCCGTGATACTGGTTTCAATGAGCGAAATCCTTCGTGAACTTCTGCCCTTGTTGGGTCTTCCGGTGGAGGTCCGCTTCCTGGCCTTTGGTCTGATTATGGTCCTCATGATGCGCTTTCGCCCGGCCGGGATGATGCCCATTGCGGCGGTCGCTGCTCAGATGAGGGCCGGCCGTACGAAGAGAAAAAAAACCAAGCCGGTGGTGGCCATAAAGAAATGACACCCATACTAGAAATAAAACAGCTTTACAAAAGCTTTGGCGGCCTGGAAGCCCTTAAAGATATCAGCTTCAACATCGACAGCGGTGAGATCATTGGCCTTATCGGTCCGAACGGTGCCGGCAAGACGACCCTTTTTAATTGCGTTGCCGGTATTGAGAAACCAACCGCAGGCCGAATTATATTTACCAAAGAGGATCGCACCGTCTCTATCGGCGGCAAGAAGCCCGAAGCAGTGACAGCCTTGGGCATCGCCCGTACATTTCAAAATATCCGACTCTTTGACAATCTGACAGTGCTCGATAATGTCAAGATAGGTCGTCATTGCCGCACCAAGTCACTCTTTTTTGGTGCGGTCATCCGAAGCAAATCCCAGCGGACCGAAGAAAAGATGATTGCTGAAAGTGCCGGGCGGTTCCTTGAGTTCGTCGGACTCAAAGGGCGGGGAGATGAAATCGCCAGTTCCATGCCTTACGGCGACCAGCGCCGCCTGGAGATTGCCAGGGCTTTAGCGACCGAACCTCGCCTGCTTATGCTCGACGAGCCGGCAGCCGGAATGAACCCCCAGGAATCCCGTGATCTTATGGACCTGATGCGCCGCATCAGGGACAACGGTATCACGGTTTTATTGATCGAACACGATATGAAAGTGGTTATGGGCGTGTGTGAGCGCGTCGTGGTCATCAATCACGGTGAATGGTTGGCCGAGGGGTTGCCGCAGGATGTTCAAAATAATCCGAAAGTGATCGAGGCCTATCTGGGCACAGGAGCTGCCAATGCTGCTTAAGCTGGATAACGTCAAGACCTATTACGGTAATATTCGGGCTTTGAAAGGGATTTCTCTCGAAGTTGCCGAAGGTGAGATCGTCTGTCTGATCGGAGGCAACGGCGCTGGTAAATCCACATCTTTGATGACGATCAGTGGCGTTCTCACTCCGGAAGAAGGGGATGTTATCTATCAAGGCCAATCAATTGTCTCTCTCCGTCCTGACAATATCGTTCAGCTGGGCATCTGCCAGGTGCCGGAGGGACGTATGATTTTTCCAGTCCTCACTGTCATGGAGAACCTTGACCTGGGCGCCTACCTGAGAAAAGACAAAGACGGCATCAAAGCGGACATCGAGCGGGTATTCGGGCTTTTTCCAATCCTGCGCGAGCGCTGTAATCAGGCCGGCGGGACGCTTTCAGGTGGAGAACAGCAGATGTTGGCCATCGGTCGGGCAATGATGGCGCGACCGAAACTTCTATTACTCGACGAACCCTCTCTTGGCTTAGCTCCTATCGTAGTTGATTCTATCTTTGACATCATCCGCCAGATTAACGAGGAGGGGACGACAATTCTGCTGGTCGAACAGAACGCCCAGCTTGCGCTTCAGTTTTCACACCGTGGATATGTCCTTGAAACCGGTGAGATTACTTTGGCGGACAGCTCTGAGGCACTTCGCACAAACGAGCAAGTAAAAAAAGCTTACTTGGGTGAATAAATAAGGAGGGCATTGCCATGAGAGGATCGATTTTAGTTGTTTACGTAATTGCCATGGTCACTATTTGCTTTTTGATAAACGTACCAATGGTATTTGGAGAACCAAAAATGGGTGTTATTGTGGTTGATTTACAAGGCGATTTTACTACTTATAAAAACGGATCCCTTGCCGTTGAAGGGACCGACGAGGCCTTTGTCAACAAAGTCCAGAAAGTGACTCAAGAGCTACGCGCAAAGGGGTATCCTATATTCGGCACCCAGGACTGGCACCCCGCCGATCATATATCCTTTTTTTCGAACCATTCCGGGAAAAAACCCTTTGAAGCGATTCAAATCGACGGCAGAACCCAAGTGCTTTGGCCACCTCATTGTGTTCAAGAAACTGAAAACGCGAAGGTTTTGGTAGACAATAATCTGTTTATAGCCATCGTGAAAAAGGGGAAAGATAAAAAATTTGACAGTTATTCCGGGTTTCAGGACGATGGCGGGGCAAAAACAGAAATGAACCAGATCCTGCAGAAAAACGGTATCAAAGAGCTCATTGTTTACGGTATCGCCACCGATTACTGCGTCAAGGCGACAGCAATCGATGCGGTGGCTGCCGGATACAAAGTCACCGTCATAGAAGGATTGAGCAAGGGTGTGGCTCCCGACACGACCGCCAAGGCTTTGGAAGAAATGAAAGCAAAAGGCATCATCATCAAAGCCGATTTGGACATGTAAGACCATACCTTGTTCGAGAATCCGCCCGACCGAGGCAGTTAATCCACCAGATGCGGGCTAAAAGCCTTAACGTCGAACATCCAACATCGAACGTTGAATATTGATGACGCTACGCTTTGTCGATTTTATAATCAGTGAACCGTATTCGATGTTGGACGTTCATTTTTTTATTCATCTTAAAATCCAACCCCATAAATTATTATAAATTAGGTTGTACCAGTTTCTTTTTCAATTAAGCTGATCGCTTTACAGGCAGCGGTTAAGCTGACGCCTAACGTTCCCTCATTTAATGGCAGGGCGACGGTTCAATCCTGCCCTTTTTATATCCAGATAGCCCGTGTCAATACCTATGTTTAGCGCTTCAACGTTCTGGGTTTCCTATTAAAGAAGCTTAGTAGATACATCCTAAAGGGATTTCGCAACCATAGAGCCGCAAAGCTGTTGCACCCAATGGTTGGGAAAATCTGGGCGTTGTCTTGAAACATGCGCACTGTCGGGATATGACAACCTCTGAACCTGGAACTCCGAACCTGGAACCGCTCAGTTTATCCATCGTTTTTTCACTTGACATGCCATAAATGTCTATTGTAGACAATATACAAAATTACCCATTCCATCTAACCAAAAAGGAGGCTCCCATGAAGGAAAAAGGTTTATTAGTTATTTTAATAGTCATGGTATGTGCGTTTCTTATTGTTGCTATGGCCCCTGTAGATGGTCTCTGCCAGGACAAAAAGGTATATAAACTTAAATTTGCCTGGAATGATATTTGGGGTCCGAAATTTCGAGCCTCTCAGATTTATCGGCCGGGTGGAGAAATGCAACGGATGCTCTACGAGCGCAGCAACGGGAGAATTCAACTGGAAATTATTTCGCGAATGTTTCCGACCGGCGATTTATTCGTGTCTGTGGCGAAAGGCAAAGCCGACATGGCGGATGTCGCCATGCCGTGGTTATCCGGTACGTATCCTATTTGGAGCTGGGGTGAAATTCCCGGCATCGTCAGCGAAGATCCGGTGCAGGGATTGGCCGAAGAATTGGCGATCTATCAAGACAGTAAGGTGATGGAAATTTATGACGAAACCATGAAAAAATACAATTTAAAGTTCTGGTTTGTAACCCAATGGGACGCCGCCAATGGCATCTGGAGCAAAAAGGATGTTACGAAAATAGATGATTTGAAAGGAATGAAAATCAGAGTCGGGGGATATCTACCGACCCAAGGAATTAAAGCCCTTGATGCGAGTCCCGTAACCATCGCAGGTTCCGAATTGGCACCGGCCATGATGGCCGGCACCATCGATGCTGTATTGACCAGCCTGGGCTATGGATACTCCATCGGTCTGGCCAAAGTCTCCAAAACCTTCACCTTGACGCCGCTTTCACCAACCTGGTCAGCCGTTACCGTCATGAATCTGAAAACATTTAACTCCCTGCCGCCCGATCTTCAAAAAGTTGTGTTAGACGTCGGACGTGAACTGCAACAAATGGTGAGTCTTTCAACCACGGCCGAATATATGATGAGCCTAGATACGGTGGATCTCTCCGGCGTAAAACGGACTCGGTTTTCAAAGGAAGAAATGGACCTAGCCGTGAAAGAATGTCAAGTTGTTGAAGAGGCCTGGTTGAACATGGATGGTCCCTGGAAAGCAAAACGTCCGGAACTTCTTTCGGCCGCTAAGGCTGCCGTGGCCAAATATAGGGGGTTTACGGGTAAGTAAGTATTTTAGGTTCAGCGTTCTGGGTTCAAGGTTCCGGGTTGAGAAAAACTGGACAAGGGATATGTCAGGGAACTCGCTTCGCTCGCACCCTGACCTACACAATGATGAGAATGTCGGAGACAATCGGTGACCAACATTGGGCGTTATGAAACAACCGGGCGGCCGGTGTTCATCACCGCCGTGCGCCATCGTCGGATACCATATCTCAAAAACTTCGTAGGTCAGGTTGCGCCGCAGGCGTTACCTGACTCAATTCATAAGCCACCCCGCCCTTTGGCGGGATGAGAATTGAAAAGGTTCTACCGTTACCGGGAGAACACACAAAATTGATTTAAACTTGAACGATGCCGGTGGCTTATGAATTGAGTTAAAAAATATTCTATATGAAACTAATGACTTTTCCGGGGAACCGGCTTTAGATGAAGGTATTGCACAGCATCGTAAATACAATTGAAAAAGTGACCGATGTTCTCAGCGGCCATCTCCAGGCAGGAATTATTTTTTTCCTGATGGTCATGCTCTTGGTCGAAGTTTTGACCCGCTACATTCTGCACTCACCGCTTTCCATTGCCGATGAAATGGGCGGATATCTGCTGGTCTCCATTACGTTCATGGGATTGGCCTATACCTGGAAGGAGAGGGGGCATGTGCGTGTCACCCTGCTGATCAGTCGACTGCCGGACAAATTCGCGCATCTGCTCAGATTTATAACGCTTATCCTGGCAACGGTTTTTACCATACCCCTTATTAAAGCCTGCTATGGCTTGATATCGGATTCCCTGCTTTTTGAGTCAAGGAGCGGCAGCTGGTTGAGAACACCGCTGGCATATCCTCAAACTATTTTGCTAGTTGGGGCCATTATGCTATTTTTGCAGCTGGTTGCTGAAATTATCAAAGCCACCATCGCCACGAAAAAGTCCGAGGAGAAGAACTAATGGGTTCGGAGATAGCTGTCGCGGTGCTGCTGGTTGCAGGCCTCCTTATTCTACTGCTGCTTGGACTGGAAATCGGTTGGGCGATCGGCATTGTCGCGGTTGTCGGGCTTACCTGGTACATCGATCAACCCATCAGTCAAGTGGCTGAAACCGCGTGGAGCTCTTTGAATTCTTTTACCCTTACGGCCATGCCGCTGTTTATTTTCATGGGCACCATCCTGGGTAATACCGGGGTGAATGAACGCCTATTTGCGGCAATCGACAAATGGTTCGGCCATTTTCCCGGAGGATTGGCTATCTCCGTAATTGCCGGCAATGCCATTTTCGGCGCCATGTGCGGTTCCGCTATGGCGGCCACAGCTACATTCGGCAAAATAGCGTTTCCCGTAATGGAAAAAAAAGGATATGCACCGCGTCTTGGCCTGGGCGCTATCGCTACTGCAGATATTTTATCGCCGCTGATTCCGCCGAGTATATTGTTGATTATTTATGGTTCCTGGCAGGGTATATCGATTGTCGACCTCCTGGCTGCCGGACTCATCCCCGGGTTGACCATGATGATACTGCTAATGCTTGCGATCGTCGTTCAAGTGAAACTCAATCCCAGTCTCATCCCGTCCCCGATAAGATTTACCTGGAAGGAAAGATTTGTTGCGGTTTTAGAAGTTCTCCCATTTGCAGCTGTTATCGTCGGCGTTCTGGGTGCCATATTCGGCGGTTTCATGACGCCGACCGAGGCAGCCGCGTTGGGTGCCTTTCTAAGCTTGGTCCTGACTTTGGCCTACAGACGACTTACTTTTGAAATCATTAGAAAGAGTCTGTTGGAGACCGTAAAGGTGACATCTTTTTCTTTATTTATCATGGCCATGGCCACATTAATATCCCATGTCTTTAACTCGGCAGGGATCATCCCGATGATTAAAGAATATGTCATCAGTCTGGCGATCGGTAAATACGGTATTTTGGCCCTGTTTTTTGTGATGTACTTTTTTATGGGAATGTTCTTTGACTCCTGGTCCATGTTGTTTTTAACCTTTCCATTCGTGATGCCGATCATCCACAGCCTTGATATCAACCTGATCTGGTGGGGCGTCGTTTACGTCATGGCCGGCGGCCAGGCCTCCATGACACCCCCGTTTGGCCTGAGCCTGGCGGTGTTACACGGGGTGGTGCCCTGGCATCCGATGGAAACAATCGCCAGAGGTGCATTTCCTTTCTTGATACCGATTTATCTCAATATATTGTTGTTGATACTTTTTCCCAAACTTGCTTTATGGCTGCCTAGCTTGCTGGGGGTGAATTAGGTGGTTAGTCTATTTTTTCTGACAACATGTTGTAAAGAAATGAAGGTTTGAGCAAATCACAAATACCATTGATTGAAAATTGTCGATTGAAGTTTAAAGATTATCAAATTTGGATAGTAATAAGGAGGCACTGACCATGATGCTCAGTACTAGGGTCGCCTTTTTTACACAAGATCAATTGGAGCTAATGAAGACAAGGGTGTTTGAATTGCTGGAAAAACGGGGCGTCAAAATGGACCACCCGGAGGTTCTCAACCTCATGGACAAGGCCGGTGCCACGGTAGATTTCGACAGCAAGATTGTATGCTTTGCCAAAGACTTTTTAGAAGCGCAGGTCAGCCAAGCGCCGACAAATATTAGCTTAACGGGAAGAAATGGGGCAAACGGCGTGAAAATACCCCGTGACGATGGTACCTTTCACACCCGGACCAATACAGGCGCCCAGTCTTGGATAGATCTTGAATCAGGAAAGTATCGACGGATCACCGCTTCGGATGTCGTGGATTGGGCCAGGCTGGCCGACCGACTCGGGGAGATCAGTATTTGTGCATTTCCTGTTCCTGGTGACGTTTCCACCGCCACGCCGGATGTGCATGCCTTAAATCTGATGCTGCAAAACAGCGAGAAACATATTTGGGTTCAACCCTATACCAAAGAGAGCGTTGACTACCTAATTCATCTTGCCATTGCTGCGGCAGGAGGAGAGCAGGCGCTGCATGTCAACCCGCTGGTAAGCTTTATCACTTGCTCGCTAACCCCACTGGAATTCAAGTCCATGGATCTCGATATTATATTAAAGTGTGCCCGCAACGGCATCCCGCTGCATGCCTGCAGTTTGCCGGGAGCCGGCGCGACGGCACCGATTACCGTCCCGGGTGTGGTTATTTTATCCGTAGCTGAAATTTTGGCAATGCTGGCTGCGGCCCAGGTAATCCAACCGGGGACTCCAGTCATTGCAACGCCTCTTATTTTTTCCACCGATATGATGACGGGCAGAAGTCTGCAGTCCAGCGCGGAGTCAATGCAGGGTGCTGCTCTGGCAGTACAGTTTATAAAAGCCGCTTTTGGGATTCCGACACATACCTATGGAATTGGTTCCGATTCCCCCATAATGGACGGCCAGTGCATGAGCGAGGGTGCTTTACGATGTATGTTGATTGGTCTGTCAGGGGCTGATATACTCGGGGCTGCCGGGCAACTAGAAGTTGCCACTACCATAAGCCCGGTCCAATTGGCTATTGATAACGAAGTGTTGGGTGCGGTCCGGCGTATGATTGCAGACAAAACTTTTGACGATGATAGCCTGGCCTGGTCCGATCTTTTAACAACCGAACCGGGTGGCAATTTTCTGACCGGCGATCATACCCTTCGACACTGCCGTGATGGGTTGATGCCAACAAACTTTACGCGTATGTCCAGAGAGGATTGGAATAAGGGGGGGCAGCATGATTTGGTTGCCCGCGCTACCAAATACTGCAAAGAACTGCTGGAAAAAGCAGCGCCCCCGAATCTGCCCGACCATGTGATCCGGGAAATGGATTCAATCGTCGAACGGGCGGA
>NODE-914-length-10264-cov-4.36105_pt1 | contig 10264 bp, 8 predicted proteins | sample MGYA00139097_ERZ477577 | MGnify/ENA metagenome assembly ERZ477577 | reverse complement strand
TAAACAAGAATAGGTCATTCAATGCGATGTTTTAAAATACGAACAATAGAAGCTTCTTCTTCTAATATACTCTCTAAATGATAAAAAAGTGTCAGCAGCTTTGAATCCTTAAGAGTTAGCTTGCCCGATAAAATTAAATTCAAATGACCTTCAAGATTCATGAACTGGCGCACCAACTCAATGAGCGTATACTTTTGCGCCATTTTTCTCATTTTCATCACAAAAGTATAAGAGTTAAAAATTTGCTCCCGAGAAACATTCTCCGCTGCAAAAAGATTATTTTTTTCTTTCTTAAAACTCTCTTTAATTTCACTTAGAATACTTTCAAGAACAACAGGAGACCCCGTACTCTCCTGAATAAAGAGGTCGACTTTTTTCTGAAAGGACCACTCTCTTTCTCGCCTTTTTTCCATTGTGATGTCATGAATAACAATAAGAACCCTTTCAACCACATCGTATTCATCGAGGATAGGAATCCATTTTAATTCTAATGTCGTCAAAGAATTAGACATCTTTTTTCTCTTTCGTTGAAAAAGACGAATAAAGTCGAGTGAATATTTATCGAACTGAGTTCGACTCACTCCAAAAGAATTCATTAAAGAAGAAAAATGACGCTTTAACTTCTGAGAAGGAAGCGTTGACTCACTAAAAAGGACCTCAAAACAATCATGCCCTTTTAGATTTCCTCTCTCTAATATATCTTCTAATTGAGGAGAATAGGATTCATCAATGAGTAAATCAGAGCGAATCATCATAATTCCCACAGGGATATTGCGCAAAATTAATGTTTTTTCTTCTTTTAAAAAATTAATTTTCTCTTCATCAAGAGAAAGCTGCCGATTGTATTTGGCCTGCAATGATTCAAAAGAAGCAATAATTTCGCGTACTTCTACACTCTGAGCTTGAACAACAGATGTTTTGGCCAAACGCCGCGTATATGTAGGAAAAAACTGATGCATTATAAAGGCCAGTTTTTTCATAGGTCGAAGATAAAAAATATTTAAAAGGAAGAAATGCAAAAAAGAGATGAGACAAGACACAACTAAAGCAGACCAAAGAAGTGGGAGCTTATAAAGATCAATGATCATCAAAGAGCTAAAGATACTCACAGTAAAAAGAGAAAAAAATACAATTTTGAGTTTATACTTCTCGTAACTATTTTTAATTCGAGTGCTAATCTCCAAATAATCCATAAACACATCCCTCATCTTTTGACTATCAGAAAAGGAAAAGATAACATCATTTCCAAGCTACTTCTTCCCTTAACATAATCATATTACACCTCGAGGAGATTGTGATGCTTAATATCCACCGCGAGCTTTTTTTCACCTTAAAAGAAAGCGACAAAAATCGCCCCGTTGAAGGATTTGCCTCTTATATCGCTCCCGTCATGAGTATGAGCGTCTATAAAAATCAGAGCTGGCAAAATATTGAAGTACTTCCTTACGGTCCACTTCCTATTTATCCCGATGCCAAAGTCTTACACTATGCCCAAGAAATATTTGAAGGCCTGAAGGCCTATTGGGTAGACTCAAAACACCCCCAACTTTTTCGCCCCCATGAAAATGCTACTCGCTTCAATCACTCTGCACGCCGTATGGCCATGCCTGAAATTCCTGAAGAGATTTTTTTGGAGGCCATAAAGGCCGTTGTAGATCTCAACAAAGATTTTATTCCTAAAGAGAGTGCTAAATCACTCTATCTGCGCCCTTTTATGTATGCCTCTGAAAACCAGCTAGGGATTCGCCCCTGCTCTGAATATACTTTTATGGTTTTGGCCTCGCCAACCGCTGGCCACTTTAGCGATGAAGCGCGCATTCTCATTGAGCGCCATCACGTAAGGGCCGTCTCTGGTGGCACAGGAACGGCAAAAACAGGCGGAAATTATGCTGCAGCGCAAATTGCTTCTCATAAGGCCAAAGAACTGGGGCTACATCAAGTGCTTTGGCTAGATGCAAAAGAACGAAAATATCTTGAAGAGCTTTCAGGAATGAATATTTTCTTCGTCCATCGCGATGGGTCTCTTCACACCCCGGCACTCACAGATACAATCTTGAATGGCATTACACGCAAATCTCTGATTGAGCTTTGCCAAAATGAGTTAAATATTCCCCTTAAAGAAGAAAAATTGGCCATTGACGATATTCTCAAAGGAATTCAGAGCGGTGAATTTGTTGAGGCCTTTGCTTGTGGAACAGCGGCCATCATTGCTCCTATTAAATCTCTTGTGGAAGAAGACGGAAAGGAGTTTTCCTTGAAAAGTAGTCATGGCGAAATAACAAAAAAACTACGCCAACAGCTTCTCGATATTCAAGAGGGGCGAAGTCAAACGAGAAAGAAAGAATGGATTGTAGAAGTAGCGCCTTTTATTCATGAAACAAAAAATAAAACAGACCGCTATCAAATTATTTCCTAATGAATTTTTTTAAATGATCGCCTCTAACTTTCATTTCTTCAACTGTTAGAGGTGGATTTAATACTTTGCCAAAATTCATTACTTCTACTAACCAGTTCTCCATCCAGATGGCAGCATCACGAGGTTCATAGCTAATGAGATGGTCATGAAGATGATTTTGTGTCTGATTGGCCTTCCATCCTGTTTTTGTTATCCAAATTAACTTTTTCCCAGGGTGACGCTTTTTCATGGCCTTAGAAAAATCTTTAATAAGCTGATATTTTGAAATAATCACCTCACTGCTTTGATGAGAAATCTTCTCCATATGCTTTTTAGGGACGATGAGCAAATGATCTTCTTTTGTGTAAGGTCGATAATTCATCAATACATAGTGGTGATTTGACTCTTCTACAAATTGATTTTTAATGACCTTCGGATTGCAAAAAGCACTGCATGTTTTTTTGCCAAGTGAGGTGGGAATTTTCATCCCTCTTTTATCTTCAAATGAAGAAATCATTGTTGTTTGAAAGGGGTTATCTTTTTCGAAAGTATTAAAATCAAAACGCTCATTCCACTCTTGCAACATACATTTCAAGGCCTGAAATCCATCTACCCAATATAAATCAACTGCTTTAAGAGAAATGGCCTTCAAGGGAGATCCCAATATTGAGGGGGCCCGTTTAGCAATTTCATCAATGGCCGAGTCTTTCAAAGGAGGAAACAAATCTCTTTTTCCTCCTATAAGAGCAAGGGTGTTTTTCACTTCCCACAAAAGACTAATATTGACATCTCTATCATAGGAACCAATCGGAATGAGATTCATCTGAAATTTTTCATGCTCCTCTTTTGCCTCTAAACCTGTCTCTAAGTCAGCAAAGCGATAATAATCACCAAAAGAAAAAACCTCTTCAAAGACATTTTCCATCTTGGAGACAAGTGTTTCTAAGCGAACACTCTCTTCATGAGTAAAATCATCAAAGGAATATTTTTCGCGATGAACAAAAAAAATACTCCCTTCTTTTTCCTCTAACTGAAAAATATCATCAGACCAGATAATCTTCTCTGCAAACACTGTCTGAATAGAAAAGAGAAAGAAAAGAAAAAAGAAAATATTTTTCATTGATTTATCCTTAACCAAAATTAAAACTCAAAATCTATGGTCAAGTTCTAGATATTTTTCACTTTTAATTCAAGGAATACTAACTTCTTTATTAAAAGACCAAGCATTCCCATAAAAAAGTTTTGTTGGATCTTTGGGATCCCATGAAACATCAATCGCCGATAGCTTATTATTTCTTATATGAAAATAAGTAAAATGACCTCTCCCATCAGGATTGTATTCTTTATAATAAGGAGATCCCACATTAAAAATGGGTATATTATTTTTTGTGTAAAGACCTGTGTTGTGTGCATGACCATGAAGATAAGAAATCACATTATAATCTTTAACAACATCGAGGAACTTATCTCCCTCCTCTTGAGTCCACCAGCGGTCATGATCCCAATCAGAAATAAGTCCATAGTGACCAATAATAACAACACCTTTATTGCTATCTCCTACAAACTTATCAAGATCATTTCTTAAAAAATCTAAAGCGTTATAAGGATCATAAATATTTTTTTTATTTTTTGTTTTTTCATTTGATGGTTTCAAATTTACTTGAACAAAATGGATATTATCCCAATCAAAAGAATAATGCCCATTTCTGCTATAGTTTGTAATTTCCGGACGATACTTATTTCGCTCTCTTACATAGCGTATGGCGGGATGATTAAAAACTTTATAGCAAGGATTGCTCCATTCATAATAATCATGGTTTCCCCATCCTTCATAAAGAGGTAACTTTAACTTTCTCTCCCCACACATCCCATAAATTTCTTCAAATTTCCTAATTTCATTTTTTTCAAAGCATCGACCATCTCGACCATTTTGAGTAATATCACCGGCCATAATAACACCGCGGACATTCTTAACCTCGTGACTCTCTCCCCTAATTTCAATTGTCCTTCCAAGAAAAGAATTGATGGCCTTTACTTGAAGATCATTTTGATCTTTTGATCCCCCACCTAACTGAGTATCACCAAAAGCAATAAAGGCAACATCTGTCACTCCCGCTCCTTCATGAAAATTTTTGACAGGATTTTTGTAGTTACTGCATTCTTTCTTAGATTTTTTAAAAGTTTTCAATAAACTATTATAGTAAACATCCTGACTTTTACTAAAACCACTTTTAGTAGTTTTGGTGATTTTTTCTTTTGATTTATTTAATTTTTTTTTGACTTTCTTCTTTATCTTTTTTGCCTTCTTCTTCGCTTTTTTAAAAATACTTTTTGCCTGAAGGTCATGAGAAGAAAATGGATGAAAAGGAAAGTCAGAAAGAAAGGTAAAAGAGAAACAAATAATAATTAAAGTTTTCATACTAGTTAAATCGGTTAACTAGTATGAAAACTTTAAGAAAAAATATTCTAAAGAGTGGGAAGAAAGTAAAAAACAATCAGCGCTGTAATCGTTGGAAAAAGAGCACCCAAGAGCAATTTTAGAGGTGAGATTCCATCTTCTCCAAAAGACGCTTTTAAAATTCCAAAACCCGCAGGGTTGGGAGCATTGGCAATAACTGTTAGACCACCACCAATAACCGCACCAGAGACGAGATTATATTTTGCACTTTCTGATAACTCCACAAGAGATCCTAAATATGTTAGGGCGGCATTATCTGTAAGAGCTGTTAAGGCCGTCGCACCAAAATAAAGTGTCAAGTCACTCATTTTTGTTAAAACTTCTTGCAACCACCATCCCTGCATTGAACCTAACGTCACAAGACCACCTAGGAAAAATCCAACTAAGAGCGATTCTTTTAATTTAACTTCTGTTTGATATTCTTGTGTCACAACTACAAAACCTAAAAAGAAAAGAAAGAGACCTAGGAAAAAAACCATATGATGGGCCGTATAAACAACCATTCCCATAAAAACCAAGTGAAAAAGCGTCACCCACCAAGGAGGATTAGGCATTTGTACTGCATTGTCTTCTTTTTTTGTCTCAGGCAAATCACCTTGAAGCTCTTTACTGAAAAGAAAAGAAATAATTGTTGTACAAAGAGAAACAATGATAATGGCCTTATAACCAAAGTGATGAAACATATAGTGAAGGTCCCATCCCCATTTTGAGGCCACCATTAAAACAGGAGGAGCAGCAAAATGCGTCAGTGTTCCACCGATAGAAACGTTCACAAACAAAAGACCAATGGTTGCATACTTAAATTTATCTGACATTCCTCGACTAAAATAATAGTTCAGAAGAATTAAGGCCGTTACCGTCATGGCAGCAGGCTCAGTAATAAAAGAACCAAGAAGTGGTCCAAAAATAAGAGCAGACATATAAAAAGAGCGCTTGCTACCAAAAGGAAAAATTTTTGAACATCCTCTAATAACATTTTCGGCCAAGAGAATTACTGGCCGTGTTGCTGCCATACACATAATGACAAACACAAAAGCAGGCTCTGTAAAGTTAAGCCCTTCTAAAAAGTGGATGGCACCACCAATAACTTTATGATCGGCGTCGTAAACCACAAACCCTTCTACAAAAGAATAAAAAATAAGAAAGATTGCCGACCAAAGACCAAAGACAGCTTCCACTTCTCCTAAAAAATGGAAGAAGTTTTCACCAACAGATCCTTCGGGGTATTGATGAGCAATATGCTCAAACTTTTTCACCATAAAAGTGTGGATAATGGCCAGACCAAACAAGATGGTCGCCACCAGCTGGACGAGCGTAGGATTCATAAGATTCACCTTTTTTTACAATGTTATACGTAACGCTTCACTATACAATTTCTTATAATCTGGCGCATCGGCGACCTAAGGAAAAGGTTGAGTAAAATTTGTAACTTGTTGAAAAAAGAGAGAAAAATGTCTTATTGGCCGTCGTTGCCGATAGAGGCCACAGGACAGGCATCCATTTGTTCTTCGCAGAGCGCTATTTCTTGCGGCGTTGTAGGTTGTTTTTTGACGAAGGCATTACCATTTTCGTCCTCAGCAAAAAACTCAGGAGCGCCCGAATAGCAAACATTACAGGCAATGCAACCTTCACCTTTATCGTCATCTGGATCCGTGCAGTACCAACTTCCCGCAATATTTTGTTGATGCTTTTTATTTTTATTAGACATTGAAGACCCCTTGTGAAAAATGTATCTTTTTATATACTCAGCAACCATCGTCTATACCAGTATTTTTTTATCAGCTACAAAAAATGATAGGGAGTCTTCATGTTAGAACAGTCAATTATTGAAAAAGTTAATCAGTGGATCAACAGCTCCTTTGTTGAAGATGCTTCTAAACACGAAATCCAAGATCTCCTCCAAAAAGAAAACAATCAAGAGCTCACAGAGCGTTTCTACAAGAACCTAGAATTTGGAACGGGCGGTATGCGCGGTATTATCGGTGCAGGGCACAACCGCATTAATATCTATACTGTTAGGCGCGCCGCCCTTGCACTGAGTAAGGCCCTCAAAAAGAACGACGCTGTGGCCATTAGCTATGACTCGCGCCGATTTTCAAAAATTTTTGCTGAGGAAGTAGCACAAGTGTTGGCGGCCCAACAAATCAAGTCTCACTTATTTTCACAACTCACCCCAGTCCCCCTACTCTCCTATGCTATTCGCCAGCTTAAGGCCCAAGCAGGTGTCATGATTACGGCCAGTCACAACCCTATCAATTATAATGGAATCAAAATCTACTGGGATGACGGCGCACAAGTTACTCCTCCCCACGACAAAATTATCACTGATTTTTATGAATCTATTGATGCTTCTTCAGACATCAAAAGAATCTCTTTAAAAGAAGGGATGGAGACCAAGCTCATTGACTACATTCCCACTTCCCTTATTGATGCTTACGATGAAATGGTTATGGGCCAATTGCCTCAAACAAAAAAATTCTACGAAACTCAATTTCCTGAAGAGAAAAAACTTAAAGCTGTCTATACGCCTCTCCATGGAACAGGACGCCTTTTTGCTCGCGATTTGATGAAAAAGTGCCACTATCAGATGAGTCTTGTCAGCTCTCAAGAAATGCCTGATGAAAACTTTAGTACCGTTAAAACGCCGAACCCTGAAGATCCTAGTGCTCTTGAGCTGGCCGTCACAGAGATGATTCAGACGAAAAGTCATGTCTGCTACGGAACGGATCCCGATGCTGATCGCTTGGGCGTTGTTCTCAATAATAATGGCCACCCTTATTATTTAACGGGTAACCAGATCGCGCTGCTTATGCTTCACTATCTTTTTACCCATAAAGAAAAACCGGCCAACAAAAATCTTGTTGTCTTAAAATCCATCGTTACTTCATACATGCAAGATAAGCTCTGTGCTCATTTTGGAGCGCGATGCATTAATACATTAACAGGCTTCAAGTGGATGTGCGGGGAGCTTAAAAAATTAGAAGAGAAAAAAGAGAATTTTGAGTTTCTCTTTGCCAGTGAAGAGTCTTTTGGTCAGCTCATTCATCCTCACTCGCGCGATAAAGATGCCATTAGTTCCATGGCCTTATTTAGTGAAATTGTTCAAGATTGCTTAATTCAAGGCAAAAGTGTTCTCTCGTATTTAAGTGAAATTTATCGCGAGTTTGGTTATTACACGGAAGATCTTCTTTCCGTGAACTATGAAGGACAACAGGGACAAGAAAAAATTAAGCGCATTATGGATTTTTTCCGCAACAACTATCAAAAATTAGATTTTCTTAAAGTTGAAAGTCTAGAAGATTACTTAGACGATGGTCATGGAATGCCTAAAAGCAATGTTTTGGGACTTATTCTCGAAGGAAATAATCGCCTTTATCTTCGCCCTTCAGGCACGGAACCAAAAATTAAATTTTATCTTATGAATGTTTATTCTGATTTCTCAAGTCTTGAAGAGAGTGAAGGAAAAGCAAAAAAAGACTTTGAATCCACTAAACAGAGAATTCAAAGTCTTATTAAAGATATTTAGCTTTTTACTTCTTAGTTTGACTGAAGTTGTGCCAGAAGTTGATTGCCAATGGCCAGTGATGTGGCCGTTGCTCCACCAGCAGTTGTAATGGCCGTACCAATCGTTGTACAAACTTTTGATGTATTTGTTCCGCTAGCACAATAATCTGTATAAACTGTGCTTGCTGCCGCTCCAACAGATGTTTTTGAATCATCATTTGCTGTGGCCACAAAATTCGTGAGGGCCGCTTCCATTTCAGCTTGTGTTGGCTTTGTACTGGCCGTTACTGTTACACCTGATCCTGCCGCAAGGGCCATATCCGTTGCTACTTTGGCCATTTGCGAGACCATGATAAAACCAGTTACTGCTGAAAGATTACAATCTGTCACTGCTGTTGAAATGGCCGTCGCAGAATCAAAAGTCATCACTCCCATCATACCAAGAAGTGAATTTCCCGTTGTTCCCGTCACATCTCGTCTTTCAAGGGCCGTTGCTATTTGAGTGGCCGTAAGTCCTTGGGCCAAAAAGTCGGCCGAACAACGAATGGCATAAGAATCTGTTGAAGTGTGACCGGCCACAATATTTTTGCAGTTTCCTGCGGTGGCGGCCGTTGCATTATTGAGACAAATTTGTGCCGCATTGATGGCATTTTGCTCATCTGACTCACAAGAAGTAAGAGAGAGAAGAAGTGCTGGCATAAGTAAATATTTGAATTTCACGTAATAATTCCTTCGTTAAAAATTAGAAATTTAGAAATAAAGAGCAAATTTAAACATATTGACTCGGTTTTCTTTCTTCCCATCTTTTGTCCCTACTTCTTCACCGTAAGTGGCAAACTCAAGCAAATACCAAAGAGTTTGAAGAGAAACACCGGCCGTTAAATAACCTTGATTCAACCCCATCATGAGGCTTGGATGGAAGTGCTCACCCATATCAATTTTCCATTCTGTTCCCGCATGAATTGTTTTCATTAAATTGGCATTTTCATGACCAATGTCGCGAAGATCAAAAGCAAAAGAAGGTTTAAAGCGCCACAATTTATAAAGCTGATAATTCACCCCAAGATCAATGCGCGTTTGAGCATCTGGTGGATTTGAAGAGTTATCATTAATTAAATGAAGATCTTGTTTGTAGCCTGTATTGAAAAAATTTCTAAAAACGACAGCAGAAGAAAGGCGACTTCCTGAATCAAAGTCTTTGTGGTGAAGAAAACCAAGATCCGCATCAAGACTAACTCCCTCTTGAGCATAATCAGATTTAACCACATCTTTGTTTTGCTCATAATCAATAAGAGGAACCACCCGTGCAAAATAAGCGTGATAAGTTGCTTTTCCTGTTACCCCTACTCGTAGTCCTGGAGTCACTGAATCCATACTCCAAGCATGACCGTAAGCAAGTGTTGTGTGTTCTGTCACTTCGGCCTTAATAGTTGGTCCAATTTGTTTATCGAGTTTTAAGCTCAAACTTCCATCCAAAGGAATGAAAGCAAATCCACTTTGTGGTTTGGTATAATGAAAAGAAAGAGTATTGAGACGGGCATGATAATAATTGCCGTATTTTGATTCAACTAAGCGAGTAAGCTCTGTTGTCCTTGCACTACCTGATTGACTAGAGGCACTTCTCAAATCTTTATAAAGATCGGCAATAGAATTATCGCCTGTGGAAGCACCATAAGTAAGAAGATTAACTACAAGAGATTTATCTTCTATATCGTAGAGACCTGCCGGATTGTAGAAAAGCGTATTGTAATCACCACCAACAGCACTAAAGGCACCACCCATGGCCATGGGACGAACTCCAATATATTGCTGATTAATAGAGTAAAAGTTTCGCTCATTGGCAAAGCTTGGCGCCACTAAAAAAGAGAGGGCCAAAAGGAAAGAAAATTTTTTCATTTTTAAAAAAA
>NODE-913-length-10264-cov-5.22069_pt1 | contig 10264 bp, 7 predicted proteins | sample MGYA00139097_ERZ477577 | MGnify/ENA metagenome assembly ERZ477577 | reverse complement strand
TTGCGAACATGTCTTTGCACAACGGTCAAAAGCCTTTTGACATTGCTGAGATCAGATTCAAAAATGGACGGAAGGGATTTTACAGAAACACAAAAGAACTTCAACTTTGCATTGGTGATGTTGTAGCCGTAGAAAGCTCTCCGGGGCATGATATTGGTGTTGTGTCGCTAACCGGTGAGCTTGTAAAGGTTCAAATGCGTAAAAAGAAAGTTACTCCGACCAAGGAAGATATTGCTCAAATCTATAGAAAAGCTTCTTCAAAAGATATTGAGATCTGGACCATAGCCAGAAATAAAGAAAAAGAGGTTCAAAAAAAATCAAGGCTTATTATCAGTAGATTAGGGCTGAAAATGAAATTGTCGGATGTTGAATTTCAAGGTGATGGCAACAAAGCCACATTTTATTATACGGCAGATGATCGTGTAGATTTCAGACAATTGATCAGAGAGCTTGCCGGTACTTTTAGCCTCCGGGTTGAAATGAAGCAAGTGGGTTTGAGACAGGAAGCCGCTCGTTTAGGAGGGATTGGCTCATGCGGAAGAGAGCTGTGTTGTTCAACATGGTTGACCGATTTCAGGTCGGTGAGTACTTCGGCTGCACGCTATCAGCAATTATCACTGAATCCACAAAAACTTGCCGGGCAATGTGGTAAATTAAAATGTTGTTTGAACTATGAGTTGGATTCTTATATGGATGCACTCAAATCATTTCCGAAAACTAATGTTTGGTTGCAAACAGAAAAGGGTCCTGCTATTTTTCAAAAAATGGATATTTTTCAAGGCTGGGTATGGTATGCTTATAAGGAAAACCCTGTCAACTGGCATAAACTTACGGTAGAACAGACCAATCAGATCATAGATCTGAACAAAAAAAATACTAAGGTTACAAGTTTGGAAGAATATGCTATGGAGCTTGAATTTGAAGTTATAGAGACTTCTAAATTTACAGATGTTGTTGGCCAGGACAGTCTAACCAGATTTGATAAACCCAAATTTAAAAAGAAGAAAAAAAGAAGCAACAATAACCGGAATCGAAATTTTAAAGGAAACAAAAAGAATCTTCAAAAAAAGAAAAATTAAGAATGAAAGTTCAAATGATGAAGATAGGTATTGGCTTTGGTAAACTATTTTTAGCACTGACCGTTTTGACCTTTACCCTGTCTTGTACAAATAATACTATTTACAATCAATACCAACACATTGAAAATAGTGAGTGGCATAAGGATTCTATCATTAATTTTAAAATCAATTCCACCGATACAATTTCAAAAAACAATCTCTATGTCACGCTGCGTAACAATAAAGATTATGAATTCAGTAATTTGTTTCTAATTGTTGGCATCAAATTTCCCAACAATTATCAAATAGTAGATACGCTTGAGTATGAAATGACAAGCCCTGAAGGACGGTTTCTTGGAAGTGGTATGACAGATATCAAAGAAAATAAATTAGAATATAAAACCAACGTGACCTTTTCGTTGATCGGGGACTATGATGTCTCGGTGCAGCAGGCCATGAGAAGAACAAGGGATATTGATGGGCTCAACGCCCTGAAGGGTATTACCGATGTTGGATTGCAAATTGAAAAATTAAACTAATGGCTCAAAAAAGTCAAAAGACAGGGGTTAGTAAATTCACCCAATGGATCTGGAGGTTATTCCTCGGAGGATTGATATTTTTATTTTTACTCTTTTTCCTGGCGGCTCTGGATGTTTTTGGAAAATTGCCAACTTTCGAAGAACTGGAAAATCCTGAAAACAACCTTGCCACAGAGGTTATTTCTATCGACGGAAAAACCTTAGGGAAATATTACAGAGAAAACAGAACTCCTGTCAAATACAGGGAGTTGCCTGAAAACCTCATTCAGGCTTTGATCGCCACAGAAGATGAACGCTACTATGAACATTCAGGAATTGATTTTCAAGGTACGGCACGAGCAGCAGCAAAATTAGGGAAAGACGGCGGTGCGAGTACCATTACCCAGCAACTTGCCAAAATGCTTTTTACAAAAAAGGCGTCAGGCAATATTGCCAAAAGGTTGATCCAAAAAGTTAAGGAATGGGTCATTGCGATCAGACTGGAAAAACAATATACCAAGAATGAGATTATCACCATGTATTTTAACAAGTATGACTTTGGGCATGCTGCCGTTGGTATTAGATCAGCGAGCAGGATTTATTTTGGAAAGGAGCCCAATGAGCTAAACATGGAACAATCTGCTATGTTGGTGGGAATGCTTAAAAACTCTTCGCTCTACAATCCTATGAGGCGACCTGAAATGGTAACGCAAAGAAGAAATGTAGTTTTCGGTCAAATGTTGAGAAATGAATTCATCACCGAACAGCAAAAAGATTCACTTCAAAATCTGCCACTTGAACTTGATGTCAACCTTGAAGGTCATAGTGACGGAACTGCGACTTACTTTAGGGAATATGTTCGTGAATTTATGAGAAAATGGATGAAAGAACATCCAAAACCTAACGGAGAGAGTTATAATATTTACCGTGATGGCCTTAAAATTTACGTGACCCTCGATTCAAGATTACAGGAAAATGCTGAGGAAGCCATGGCGGAGCATTTGACAAATCTCCAAAGGATCTTTTTTAAACAACAAAAAAAGAACAAAACGGCACCATTTTATGATCTTGAAAAAGAACAGATAGAAAGCACAATGCTCGCATCCATGAAAAGGAGTGAACGATGGAGAAAAATGAAACAAAATGGAGCCTCAGAAAAAGACATCAAGGCATCATTCTATGTTGAGAAACCTATGAAAATGTTTTCATGGAAGGGTGAAATAGATACTGTACTAACACCTTATGATTCTATACGGTATAATAAATTTATTTTACAATCAGGTTTGTTATCAACTGATCCGACCACCGGACACGTCAAAGCATGGGTAGGTGGTATCAATTACAAATACTTTCAATACGATCACGTAAAGCAGGGAAAAAGACAGGTAGGTTCTACTTTTAAGCCTTTTGTTTATGCCACGGCCATCAACCAATTAGGCTTATCGCCTTGTGATGAATTTCCCAACACCCCTTATACGATTCCTGCCGGCAAATACCATCTTGATGAAGATTGGACACCTAGAAATTCGGGAGATGAATATGGAGGGTTAAGAACCTTGAAAAATGCATTGGCAAATTCCATCAATGTGATTTCTGCAAACCTGATCGACCAAACAACACCTCAAAATGTGGTAAGAATGGCGAAAAACCTGGGTGTAGAAACTGATATTCCGGCGGTTCCCTCGGTAGCTTTGGGTACGGTTGACCTAAGCCTTTATGAAATGGTTGGGGCCTTAAATACTTTTGCCAATAAAGGGATGTACGTAAAACCGATGATGATCCTTAGAATTGAGGATAAAAACGGTACTATTTTAGAAGAATTCACTCCTGAAACCAAAGAGGTTTTAAGTGAAAGCATCGCCTATGCCACGATTAACTTAATGGAGGGAGTAACCAGTTATGGTTCCGGGATAAGGTTAAGAACTACTGGCGGAAAATATCCTGATAATGTTGCAACAGGTTATCCATATAAATTTGATAATCCTATTGCTGGGAAAACTGGTACTACACAGAATCAGTCTGATGGCTGGTTTATAGGACTGGTTCCTAATTTATCAACAGGTATATGGGTGGGTGCCGAAGATAGATCTGTCCATTTTGTGGATATTACACGTGGGCAAGGGGCTTCAATGGCCTTACCGATCTGGGCACTTTACATGAAAAGAAATTATGCCGAAGAGGATCTTGAGATCAGCAAGGAAGATTTTGAAAAGCCTGAAAACCTAACCATCAGTTTTGATTGCGATGAGGAGCGAAGTGATGATGATAAAGAAAAAGATCCTAAAAAGGCTGATCTAGATGATGAAATAGATTTCTAATAATTATGGAAGCTTCCTGGTATCCAGAAGATGATGTATTGAAAAGCAGCAATATCTATCAGATGATGCTGAAAAATAATTTTGAGACCTATAAGGAGTTCTGGAGATGGTCGGCAACGGAAAAAGAATCCTTTTGGGAGCAGACCATAGAAAATCTCAACATTCAATTTTTTAAAAGTTATACTTCCCTTTTGGACACCTCAAAAGGTGTAGAACAGGCTTCATGGCTTAAGGGTTCTCAACTCAATATAGTCGATTCCTGCTTTCAAAATGATGATGAATCGGTTGCGCTGATTTTTCAAACTGAAAAAGGATCCATAGAGAAAGTCAGCCAGTTGGCACTTGAAAAATATGTCAACAGAATTGCCAATAGCTTTGCTGACTTTGGCTTAGTTACTGGAGATCGAATTGCCATTGACATGCCAATGACCCTCGAGGCGGTGGCCATTTACCTTGCAGGAATAAAAGCCGGGCATCCGGTTGTGACAATCGCAGATAGTTTTAGTTCCAATGAGATAGCCCTGCGGTTAAAGATCACAAAACCCAAATTAGTCTTCACCCAGGATTTTTTAAAAAGAGCCGGGAAAGTATTGCCGCTTTACGAAAAGGTTGTAAAGGCAGATGCTCCGAGTATTGTGGTCATTCAAGAAAGCCAAAAGAATAGTTGTTCTCTTAGAAAGAATGATCTTTTCTTTGATGAATTTCTTTCTATGAATGACCAATTCAAATCTGTCATTCAAGATCCTGATGAGACAATTACCGTATTGTTCTCTTCGGGAACAACCGGAGAACCCAAGGCAATTCCCTGGACCCATAGTACGCCAATAAAATGTGCTTCCGACGGCTATTATCATCATAATATTCAGAAGGGCGATGTGGTGTGCTGGCCAACAAATCTAGGTTGGATGATGGGACCATGGCTTATCTTTGCCAGCCTTATTAATAAAGCCGCTATTTCATTATACTACGGGGCTCCAATGGGAGCTGAATTTGGCGCCTTTGTTCAGGATGCAGGGGTAAATATGCTGGGCGTTGTTCCGAGTATTGTCAGGCAGTGGAAAAATACAGGTTCAATGGAAGCTTTTGATTGGTCAAAGATCAACTGTTTTAGTTCAACCGGTGAGGCCTCCAATCCGGAGGAGATGAAATATTTGATGCAACTTGCCAATAACAAACCCATCATTGAATATTGTGGAGGAACTGAAATTGGCGGGGGTTATGTAACGAGTACCGTTGTTCAACCCAATATTGCCAGTACTTTTTCCTCTCAGGCTTTAGGGGGAGAATTTATCCTGCTTGACGAAAATCATCAAGCCTCTAAAAAAGGTGAGATGTTCTTGATTCCACCCATCATGGGCCTGTCCAATTCTTTGCTTAACAGAGACCATTTTCAGGTCTATTATGAAGGAAACCCCACCTATAAGGGGAAAGTACTTAGAAAGCACGGCGATGAATTGATGGAATTGGAAAATGGATACTATAAGGCTCAGGGAAGAGCAGATGATGCCATGAATCTTGGAGGTATTAAGGTAAGTTCTATCCAAATCGAAGAAGTCATCAACCAGCTTGATTTCGTTAAAGAAAGTGCCGCTATTGCGCTTTCTCCTTCAGATGGAGGGCCAAGTCAGTTGATATTGTATCTGGTTCCTTTGTCCTCAAGTTTAAGTATGGATGAAAAACTTAAAAGAGCCAAAACCATCATCAAAGAACGATTGAACCCGCTGTTTAAGGTCGAAAAATTGATGGAAATTGAGCAACTTCCGCGCACAGCGTCGGGGAAGGTCATGCGCAGAACATTAAGGGACTTATTAGACGATCATTAAATCCTGCTTCCCGAATTTTAAGTTCAGCCTTTTTTTTGCGATATTTGCCGCTATCAAAACAACATTTATGAAAGTACTCTCCTATAATGTAAATGGCATTCGCGCCGCAATTAAAAAGGGTTTTTTAGACTGGCTGAAAGCGGCAAATCCGGATGTTATATGTATTCAGGAGACCAAAGCGCAAAAGGAGCAATTGGATTTGTTACATTTTGAAGACCTGGGCTATCCTTATCATTATTGGTTCTCTGCTCAAAAAAAAGGATATAGTGGCGTCGCTGTTCTCTCGAAAATCAAGCCCAATAATGTGGTTTATGGTACCGGTATAGAAAGTATGGATTTTGAAGGTCGTAATCTTCGATTGGATTTTGACAAGGTATCTGTCATGAGTTTGTACCTACCCTCGGGAACCAACGACGCGAGACTCGGTTTTAAGCTGAATTATATGGCGGAGTTTCAAGATTATATAAATGATTTAAAAAAAGAAATTCCAAATTTATTGATCTGCGGTGACTACAATATCTGTCATGAGGAGATCGATATACACAATCCCAAACAAAACAAAAATACCTCCGGATTTCTTCCAGTTGAAAGAAAATGGATCGATGATTTTATCAATAGTGGTTTTATAGATTCATTCAGGTATCAGAACAAGGAACCTCATAACTACAGCTGGTGGAGTTATCGGGCGAATTCTAGAAACAATAACAAGGGCTGGAGAATTGATTATTGTATGGCCAGTAATCCTTTAAAAGACCATATAGACAGGGCTTTTATTCTACCAGAAGCAAAGCACAGTGATCACTGTCCTATAGGGGTCGAGCTTAATTTTTAAACGGTAGTTTTATTGGCTAATTGACCACAGGCGGCGTCAATATCTTTACCTCTGCTGTGTCTGATATTTACCGTAATGTTATTTCTTTCCAGTTCCCGCTGATAATAAGCAATTGCCGCTTCATCAGCTTGAACAAAACCGTCTTCTTCAATGGCATTGTATTCGATCAGATTGACCTTTGACGGCACTTTTTTACAATAGGCCACCAAAGCATCTATATCCCTTTTCTTGTCATTGATTCCTTTCCAAACCACATATTCAAAAGTGATCACCTTATTGGTCTTCATATACCAATACTGAAGCGACTGTAGCAAGTCAGTAAGTGTTGATTTATCATTAATGGGCATCATTTTAGACCTGACCTCATCTATCGCTGAATGCAAAGAAACTGCCAAATTAAATTTTACCTCATCATCAGCCAACTTCATGATCATTTTGTGCAATCCCACGGTAGAAAGGGTAATTCTCCTTGGAGACATCCCTAAGCCTTCATCCGAAGTGATCATTTCTATTGATTTGAGTACATTTTTATAATTCAATAAGGGTTCCCCCATACCCATAAAGACAATGTTGTTCAACTTATGACCCTTATAGGCCCTACTTTGCCTATCTATGGCAACTACCTGATCATAGATCTCATCCGGATTCAAATTTCTCATTTTCTTCAACCGGGCAGTAGCACAAAATGTACAGTTCAAACTGCAGCCCACCTGACTGGAAACACAAGCTGTTGTTCTTGTGGGTGTTGGTATAAAAACAGATTCTACAACAAGTCCATCATGCAATCGAATGGCATTTTTAATGGTCCCGTCTGAAGATTGCTGCATATCATCTACTTCGATATGATTGATCACAAAATGATCCAATAAAAACTGTCTGGTTTCCTTAGAAATATTGGTCATACTATCAAAGTCATGAGCCCCTTTATGCCACAGCCATTCATATACCTGATTACCTCTAAAGGCCTTCATGTTATGCTCTGTAAAAAAGTTTCTCAACTCCTCTTTACTAAAGGATCTTATGTCTTTTTTTGTTGCCATATGCTATAAAAAAACGTCCGACAACCAATCTGTTGACGGCTGAACGGACGCTTTAATTCAATCTTTATCTATTTAAATGATCAACATCGCATCGCCATAGGAATAAAATTTGTAACCCTTTTCGATCCCTTCCTTATAGGCTTTTTTCAACAAATCGTGACCGGCAAAAGCCGAAGTCATCATCATTAATGTCGATTTTGGTGTATGGAAATTGGTAATCATACAATTCGCAATACTAAACTCATAAGGAGGAAATATAAACTTATTGGTCCATCCTTCATATGGTTTTAAATGCGCGTCAGATGAAACAGAACTTTCCATAGAACGCATTACGGTTGTCCCTACGGCACATACCCTTTTCTTTTTGTCAATCGCATTATTTACAGCATCTGCCGTGCTTTCCGGGATGAATACTTCTTCAGAATCCATTCTGTGTTTGGAAAGATCTTCTACCTCCACCGGATTAAAAGTTCCTAAGCCTACATGAAGCGTCAACTCCTTAAGATCGACACCTTTGATCTCCAGTCTTTTCAATAGGTGTTTTGAAAAATGAAGTCCTGCTGTTGGAGCAGCCACTGCACCTTCATGTTTTGCATAGATCGTTTGATATCTTTCTTCATCAGATGCTTCTACCTCTCTTTTGATATATTTTGGCAGAGGTGTTTCGCCCATTTCGTTCAGTTTTTTACGAAACTCTTCATAGGACCCATCATATAGAAAACGAAGCGTTCTTCCTCTGGAAGTAGTATTGTCGATCACTTCTGCAACCAATCCGCTATCTTCTCCAAAAAACAATTTATTTCCAATTCTGATCTTTCTGGCAGGATCTACCAATACATCCCATAATCTGCTTTCAGCATTCAATTCCCTTAACAAAAACACTTCGATCCTTGCACCGGTCTTTTCCTTGTTCCCGTATAGTCTTGCGGGAAATACTTTGGTATTGTTAAAAACCAAAATGTCACCTTCATCAAAATAATCTACAAGATCTTTAAAGGATTTGTGTTCAATGGTTTCATCTTTTCTGTTTAGCACCATCAATTTAGATTCGTCTCTGTGCTCAGAAGGGTATTCGGCCAATAATCCGTCAGGAAGGTCATATTGGAAATGGGATAATTTCATATTTCTTTTAAATTAAAATGCTTGCAAATATACAATCTCAAACTACCCTTTGTCAAGTCTTTTGCCAATTAAATTGCTTTTTTAACCGGATGGTGCAAAATGTGTTTTGAATCCCTATCTTTACGCAAAATTTTGCCATGTCGAAAAAAGTGACTCCATACAAGGATTCTGAGTTGGGGAAAAAAGAGCAGGTGACCGAAATGTTTGATAAGGTTTCATCTAATTATGACGTCTTAAACAGGGTATTGACCTTTGGTATTGATATCAGCTGGAGAAAACATGTTGTCGCTTTGGTCAAAGAAGGCGAAGCTAAAAAAGTTCTTGACATAGCCACCGGAACTGGTGACTTGGCTATTATGATGGCTAAGGCCGATATTGATGATGTTACTGGTCTTGACATATCACCAGGGATGTTAAATATTGGCATTCAAAAAGTGAAGGACGAAGGTTTGAATGGAAAGGTCAATATGGTGATTGGTGATTCTGAAAAACTGCCTTTTGATGAAGGCACTTTTGACGCCATTACAGTTGCCTTTGGCGTTAGAAATTTCGAAAACCTTGAATTGGGTCTTCAGGAAATTCTCAGGGTCTTAAAACCCAAAGGTTCCCTTACTGTACTCGAAACCTCTCAACCTACTGGATTTCCGGTAAAACAAGGCTTTCAATTTTATTCAAAATACGTTATTCCAACTATAGGAAAACTCTTTTCGAAAGATAAGAATGCCTATGATTATTTACCTGAATCGGCTGCTGCTTTCCCGTATGGAGAAGCGTTTAACAATATTTTATTGAAAACAGGGTTTAATAGTTCTAAAGTGTACCCTCAAACCCTCGGTGTCGCAACAATTTATCACGCAATCAAATAAAACCATGAACAGGCAATTCGTTTTATTCAGTCTTATCTTATGTTTCACTATCCCTGCTGTTTTTGCACAAAAGGAAAGGATAGAGTATTTGCCTAATTTTGACAAAAGAACGATACATTTTGGCTATTATTTAGGGATCAATAGCAATAGCTTTGAAGTCAATTATTTTGATCAGAGCCTACATTTTGATAATGACGGTAATCCTTTACCTAATGACCCTAGTACTCCTGTAAATCCGTTGGCGGAAAAGGATATGTTTGTTTCTGTTGATGCTTCTCTGGGCTTTAATATTGGGTTTGTGATTGATTATCGTATTCACAATAATATCAATTTACGATTTGAACCGGGGCTGATGTCAAATGCAAAGACCATAACCTTTGTAGACCCTAATTTAGACGCAACAATTAATGGAGATCGAATTTATGAAAATTCGACAAACATTACAGAAAGGGAAGTTTCCGGAACTTATTTGCACTTGCCTTTATTACTTAAGTTAAGTACAAACCGACTCAATAATATCAGGCCCTATATCATAGGAGGTGTTTCCTATGATTATAATTTTTCAAGTAATGAAAAAAACGGAAAAGATAATTTCGAACAAGAATTTCGAATGAGTGCGAATAACTTTATGTATGAAGTAGGATTTGGGGTAGATTTTTATATGTATTTCTTTAAATTCACCCCTTC
>NODE-912-length-10265-cov-6.04789_pt1 | contig 10265 bp, 9 predicted proteins | sample MGYA00139097_ERZ477577 | MGnify/ENA metagenome assembly ERZ477577 | reverse complement strand
TTAAATAAAAACTATGAAAATATTTGTAATCGGTGCAGGTGGTGTTGGCGGATATTTTGGAGGAAGGATCTGTAAGGCGGGTTTTGACACGACCTTTCTGCTACGCGGAGAAACTTTAACCGCCATTAAAAACAATGGGCTTTATGTGAAAAGTATATTGGGTGACTTTAAGGTTTATCCTGAGGTTACGGATGATTATCGCACTGTTGCTCAGGCTGATCTTATCATTTTGAGCGTAAAATCATGGCAAATAGAAGCTATTGCCAAAAAGTTAAAACCCTTTGTAAAGCCAACTGCGATAATTCTTCCCTTACAAAACGGTGCGGATAATGCGGAACGGCTGACAAAAATTCTGAATAAGGAAAGTGTAATTGCCGGATTATGTCGTATTGTGAGTAAAATTGAAAGCCCCGGTATTATAGATCACTTCACCTATGAACCCGAGATTATTTTTGGCGAGATGGATCATATGCCTTCTGAAAGAGTCCAAAATATAAAGGCTGTCTTTGACAAGGCCGGTTTTAAAAACAGGATTTCAGCTCATATCCAGCAGGATATATGGATTAAATTTCTGTTTATCACTTCCATTAGTGCCATGGGAGCCTTGACAAGAAGTGTGCTTGGAGTGATGCGAGAAGACCCATATTTACGCGAACAATTGAAGGTCACCGCTAATGAGGTTGTAAGTGTAGGACAAGCCCTGAAAATCCCTGTAGGACAGCAAGATATTGACAAAATGTTTGAATTGATCGACACACTGGATTACCATACCACTATGTCACTGCAGCGGGATATCATGGAAGGTAAGCCAAGCGAACTAGAAAATTTTAATGGCTATATTGTCAAACAGGGCGATCTCTTGCACATCGATACACCTGTGAATGATTTTATCTATTACAGCCTAAGACCAATGGAAGAAAAAGTGAGAAGGAGTTTGTAAGCCATTTTATAAGCGCTATTCATAACTAAAGCCACCCATATAGTCGAAAATCTCAGAAAAGGCGGTGTCAAAACTATTCAACACGTGAATATTGGTATTGTTTCTTTTGATGAGTCCATCCTGCCTTAGTATATATTTCTCCAGGGAACCTCTGGCATCGTACTGCCGCCTGCCATTATAATAGATCTTTTCAACAAAATCAGGAAACACAATTTGCTTGACACTGACTCTAAACCGGCTACCGATAAAATCGATCGCCAAAAAGGCCTCATAGGCATGTTGTGCGTATTCAGGAAGTGAATTGGCATTCAGTTTATAAGGTTGAGTCATGGTTGAAGTGGTAAATTTAAGGATGTCCAGATCAGCTGTGAAGCCATTAGCCTTCAACATTCTGTCCAGCGCAGCCTTATCTTCCAGGGCATAATACTTTTGCCAAACCAATTTATGATCTATTACATAAAAGTTGCCCAGGGAGTCCATTTTATGAAACTGAGCATAACTTTGCAAGGACAAAAAAAGGAACAAAATAAAGAGTCTTATCATAAGCATCGTATCGAACCGGGTTATACTATTATTCCTGATGTAAAAATTGTTTTTTAGCCAGAAGAGTCTCTTCCGTTTCCACTTGGTCCTCATCAGGCACACAACAATCTACGGGACATACTGCCGCACACTGAGGTTCATCATGAAATCCTTTACACTCCGTACACTTATCAGGGATGATATAATACACTTCGTCGCTGACCGGTTCTTGCTCAATATCAGCATTTACCTTCTTCCCATTTGGTAAAATAACATCTCCGCTAAGTGCGGTTCCGTCAGCATACCTCCATTCCTCTGCTGCTTCATAAATTGCATTATTAGGACATTCGGGTTCACAAGCTCCGCAGTTGATACATTCGTCAGTAATGATTATTGCCATGGATTTTTTAACTAAATTTGCAGGGCAAATATAGCCTATACAACTAAAATATCCTATTGAGAATGACAATCGAAAAAAGAATTGAAGCTTTTGCCAGACTAGGTGATTTTTTATCTCAATTTCAGCCCGAAGGAATTATTAAAAGGGACAGTGTATTGTTAAATGAAACCTTTTTTGAGCCCTTTGCGCTTCAGGTTAACCGGGCTTTTGAATTTAACGGATGGTTTACAAAGGACAACGTGCTTTCTGCTTTTTCTAAATGGGGTAATATACTAACTCGCAATAATTTAAATAACTGGACTTCAAAATATAGTTTAAATACCATCTCGCCCTTAAATATTGGCGTTATCATGGCCGGAAATATCCCATTAGTTGGATTTCACGACTTTTTGAGTGTTTTGATTTCGGGTCATAACATTATCGTGAAACAGTCTTCGTCAGACACCTATTTCCTGCCATTGATTGCCAAATATCTTGAATACACTGAGCCCGAATTTAAGGGTCGTATTCAATTTACCGAAGAAAGATTAACGGATTTTGATGCGGTAATAGCAACGGGCAGTAACAATACGGCGAGGTATTTCGATTATTATTTTGGAAAGTACCCAAGTATTATCAGAAGGAATAGAAATTCAGTTGCTATTTTAACCGATAATGAATCAGAAGAAGATCTTAAGAATTTAGGTGAGGATATTTTTCGGTATTTCGGATTGGGATGCAGGAGCGTTTCAAAATTATATGTTCCACAAGGCTATGATTTTGATAAGTTTTTCCATGCCATTTATGGTTTTAAAGAGTTTATCTATTATGACAAATACGTCAACAATTATGACTACAATAAGGCTGTTTACCTTATGAGTCAATTTAAACTGCTTGAAAACGGATTTCTGATGCTTAAGGAAGATCCAAGTTATGCTTCACCTATTGCTACGTTGTTTTATGAGTATTATGAGGATGAAGAAGCTTTGCGGAAAAAATTACAAAATGACAAAGACGCCATACAATGCATTGTCGGCAAATCTGATCAAATGAATACGGTTGATTTTGGAGCGACTCAAACTCCTCAATTATGGGATTATGCAGACGATGTGGATACGCTGGACTTTTTACAAAAGCTTTAGGTTATTCAAAATCAGTTAGGTTATTCAAAATCAGTTAGGTTATTCAAAATCAGTTTCGAGTCTGATATAATCCAGTAATTCTCTTTTAACTGCCTCTTCCTTAAATTTTCCACCGAATTCAGAAGTTACCGTACTACTTGCGATGTCTCCTACCCCACGCGAATTTACACACAAGTGTTTTGCATCAATAATACAGGCAACATCATCAGTGCCTAAAGCTTCCTGAAGCGCCTGAACAATCTGCATGTTTAATCTTTCCTGAACCTGAGGCCGTTTCGCATAATACTCCACGATTCTGTTCATTTTTGAAAGACCAATCACTTTGCCTTTGGAGATATAGGCCACATGGGCACGACCAACAATGGGTAATAAGTGGTGTTCACAAGTTGAATAAACGGTTATGTTCTTTTCCACCAACATCTCTCCGTACTTATAATTATTGTCGAAAGTTGACAATTTTGGCTTGCGGTCGGGATGTAAGCCGCCAAAGATTTCTTTAACAAACATTTTTGCCACCCTTAAAGGCGTTCCTTTAAGGCTGTCATCCGTAAGATCCATACCCAACGTATGCAAAATATTTTCAAAATCCTTTTTAATTATTTCAATTTTTTCTTTATCCGATTTAGAAAAGGCATCCTCTCTTAATGGATTTTGTGCAGAACCTGAAATATGGTTATCACCCATTTCGTCAATGATTTGATTTAATTTACCATTTTGTCCTTCAAACATGTTCTTTATCGTTTAGTGTGCAAAAATACAACTTTGATGTTAATTATATAATTTTAAGAAGAACTTAGTTGTATTAATTCATCCAGATTACAATCCGTTTGTTCTCCAGACTTCATATTCTTTAATTTAAATTCGTTTCTTTTCATCTCTTCTTCCCCGGCCATGACTACAAAGCGAATTTCTTTTTTATCGGCATAAATCAATTGTTTCTTGAGCTTAGCAGATGACGGGTACATTTCAGATCTTATACCTGCCTTTCTCATTTGCTGCAAAGCCTTTAAACAATAAGCCATTTCCTTGTCTCCAAAGTTGATAAACAGCACTTCTGGGCCTGATTTTGGCGCGCTCTTGAACAGATCCAGCTCCTCCATGACAAGATATATCCTGTCAAGACCAAACGAGATACCAACACCACTTATATTCTTCAAGCCAAATATTCCCGTAAGATCATCATATCTTCCTCCTCCTCCAATGGATCCCATTTGCACCTGATCTGCCTGAACTTCAAAAATGGCTCCCGTGTAATAATTGAGGCCTCTCGCTAAAGTCAGATCCAATAAAAGCTTTGATTCCTTCAGTCCCAATTGTTCAATCTGATCAACTACAAAACTCAGCTCCTCTACACCTTTCGTCCCTTCATTGGAGTCTTTAAGCATTTCGGCTAAGGTCTTAAGTATTTCTTGATTGGAGCCACCTAAACTGAACAAGGGTTTCAATTTATCAAGTGCGTTTTCTGATATATTCTTTCCTCGCATTTCTGCCAGCACCCCATCCACACCAATTTTATCAAGCTTATCCAAGGCTACCGTAAAATCTATAAGTTGATCACTGGCCCCAATAATTTCTGCTATCCCAGACAGAATTTTCCGATTATTGACCTTTATGATGGTGTTTTTTAATCCAAGTTTTGAAAATACGCTATCGTAAAGTTGAATAAACTCGACTTCCTGCCAAAGACTATCACTACCCACAACATCGGCATCGCATTGAAAGAATTCCCTGAATCTTCCTTTTTGTGGTCGATCAGCCCTCCAGACCGGTTGTATCTGATACCTTTTAAAAGGAAAAACAATCTCGTTTTGATGCTGGACAACGTATCGGGCAAATGGAACGGTCAAATCATACCTCAAAGCCTTTTCAGAGATGCTTGAAGTCAATTTCGCGGCATCTTTTTCCCTGTAAAGATCAGCATCCACTTTTTTTAAATAATCTCCTGAATTAAGGATCTTAAAAATAAGTCGGTCTCCTTCTTCCCCGTATTTACCCATCAAGGTACTGGAATTTTCAAATGAGGGAGTCTCAATGGGCTGAAAACCAAATAACTGAAAAGTTTCTTTAATGGTTTCGAATATATAATTTCTCTTGGCTATGTCAGCTGACGAAAAGTCTCTAGTACCCTTTGGAATGCTCGGTTTCATGTTTTGATTGAATATGAAATTCTGATTAAAGTCATCAATATTTAAGATGCCTGCAAATATCCGAAAATAATTTCTTTTAAATATCTTTTTATCGGTCTATGCTATTCAAAAGAAGATTTTTATCTTGCATCTCAAATGAAAGCAATCCTAAGTTTTATTTTAATTGCATACAGTTTCTGTTCGTTCTCTCAAAATATGAAGATTAAGGGATCAGATAAGAATCCTATAAGCATTGAAGGTCTTTTACAGGAATATATTCAGATTCCCTCGGTTAGTGGAAACGAAAAAGAAGCTGGTGAGTATTTGAAATTAGTTTGTAAAAACAACGACTTATATATTGCTGATTTTGGAACTGAAAATGGCAATTATAATTTCGCAGCTTCAATATTTCCCTTATCCTCAGGTAAACCTAATATTGTTTTATTAAATCATATTGACGTGGTACCTGAAAGCGATGACCCTGAAACAGCACCTTATTCAGGTGTTATCGAAGATGAAATCATCTATGGAAGGGGAGCCATTGACAATAAGGGTGCTGCCATGATGCAATTGTATGGTATGCTCCTGCTTACTAATAATGAAGAATTTAAATCAAGCCCGTATAATATAACTTTTCTAGCCGTTTCATGTGAAGAAACACAATGTGAGGGAGGCATAGCCTATGTGAAAGAAAATTTTATGGAAATACTTAACCCGGCTGTTGTTTTCGGCGAGGGTCCTTCAGAATTGACGAGTTTGATTGAAGGCGATTTTAAGCATCCGGTTTTTGGAATTTCTGTAATCCACAAACGCCCCTTATGGTTAAACCTTAAAATCGAATCAAAAACCAATGGTCACGGTTCTATATCGCCAAATGAGTATGCCAACAAGCAATTGGTAGCGGCGCTCAACAGACTTATGCGTAAGAAAAGAAAGGCCATTTACAACGATGTAAATACAAAATTTTTAAAAGATTTGGGGGATCAACACAAGGGTGGAAAAAAGATTGTGCTCAAAAACCCAAAACTGTTTAAGCCTTTTGTTACCGGTCAATTAAGAAAACATCCTGAATTATTCTCTCTCTTTTCGAATACCATTACCCTTACCAATATTTACAGCAATAGCGATGCGGTCAATAAGCTATCTTCCGTTGCCGGCGCCCAGCTTGATTGCAGGTTACTGCCTGAAACCGACGAAGATGAATTTCTGGCATTGATCAAAAAGCAACTGAAGGATGAATCGGTTATAATCACAGTGATCAAATCACAAGAGCAAAATGATCCGAGTAAGATCGAAACCATATTTTATAAAAATTTGAGTTTGGCCATTCAGGAAAACTACCCTGGATCCACTACTATGGATATGATGATGCCCAACGTGAATGATCTCGGCTCCTTCAGAATCGATAATATACCGGCCTATGGCACTTTACCTATCATCTGTGATATGGAAGAAGTGAGATGCGTACATGGTAAAAATGAACACATGCATGTGAAATCACTTTATGATGGTGCTGAGGTCTTTTATTCCTTCTTGAAAAAAATGATAGTTCTGGACGAAAACCAGGTTAAATTAAGCATGGGACCTCAATAAAATGATTTCTACTATACTATAGGCTCCCAAATAGTTTTCCTAAAAGCTATACTTTCGAATACCTCCGAGAAGCTTATTTCAACCTATTTTTTCTTTCCTTTCTTCTTCGCTTCCTGTTGGACTTGCGCCTGCTTCATGGCATCATCAAGTTTCTGGCGAAACGCACTTTTCTTCTTCTCTGGCTTCTTTTTGTTCTCTTGAATTTGCGCGTGAATCTTATCTTCATCGATGATGAAATGCTTGATTACGAGCATAATGATAATCGTCAATAAGTTGGATACGAAATAATATAAACTCAAACTACTCGCATAACTATTGAAGAAGAACATCATCATGATCGGTGAAAACCACATCATCATTTTCATCATCTTTTGCATGTCAGGCATACCTTCCTGTGTGGGTTGCTGCATATTCATTTGTTGACTCTGTGTCATTTGCATATAAAAGAAAATGGCCACAGACGCCAAAATGGGAAACAAACTTACGTGGTCTCCGTAAAATGGAATTTTAAATGGAAGCTGCAATACCTCATCATATGCCGATAAATCGTCTGCCCAAAGAAATCCGTTTTGACGAATGTCTATATTGGCCGGGAAAAATCTAAATAAAGCAAAGAAGACAGGCATTTGGATCAATGCCGGTATACAACCTGACAAAGGATTCACTCCGGCTTTCCGTTGTAAAGCCATTGTTTCCTGCTGACGCTTCATAGCGTTTTCCTTTCCCTTTAACTTATCATTGATCTCCTGCATTTCAGGTCGTAAAACCTTCATCTTAGCACTGGATAAATATGATTTATACACTACCGGTGACATAATGATCCTGACCACAATCGTCATCAAAATGATCACTATTCCAAAATTTCCAATAAAGGAACTAAGGAAGGAGAAAACGGGGATGAACACATATTTGTTAATCCATCTGAAAATACCCCATCCCAAACTAACAATTCTGTCCAGCTGTTTTCCTTCATATTTACTTAAAATAGCATAATCAACAGGCCCGTAATACATGTTCATATTGTAATTCAGCTCACCATTTTTTGCTTGCAATGGGATATATGCGGCGTATTGTTTTGTATAGACCGTATCGATATCCTCATCTTTTACAAGATTCTTGGATATTAGTTTAGCCGATTCAAATTTATCATCGGCAAGCAAAACTGAAGTGAAAAACTGCTGCTTAAATGAAACCCAGTTGAGTCCGCTAACCTCTTCTTCATCTTCGTCGCTCATGGCATTCATATATTCGAACTCATCGTTAGCCAGGTAACGCAAGTCTGTATATTGATTCTCATATTTTACGCTCTTCTCTGTTCTAAAACTTTTAAACTGCCAGTCAAGATTAATGTTTTGAGAAGTATTTATGGCCGACTCCATCCCTTGCGATTTAATCGCAAAATCAAGCATATAATCATCAGGTTTCAATTCATACCTGTATTCCAGATATTTGTCGGCCGCCACCTTCAGTTTCATTGATAAGACCTGATTATTCCCATTAGTCGTTACGCTTGGCTCAAAATACAAGTCTTTCGTTTGTAGATTTCGATTATCCTGGGTCGCAAAAGAAAGATTAAATGAGGCATTCTGATCCTTTATGATGTATAAAGGTAATTTGTCATAAGTCTTGTAATTTTTCAATAACACTTCGGTTATCTGACCTCCTTTATTTGACACTTTAATCACGACGAGTTCATTCTCCAGCACCGTTTCATTATCTCTCGCAGAAGGAAGACTGGCACTGTAGGCAAAAGCACCTAACCTGTTTTGAGTTTGTGCATAAGTAACAGAATCTGTTTCACTTACCGTTGAATGATCCGGAGAGTCAACAACAGCATCGTTCATGTTTACTGCCGGACTCAATCGATTTATAGAATCCTGAACCTGCTGCGCTTTCTGATTTGCGATTTGTTCGGGAGTAGGTTGGTTATTATAAAAATACCAAATCATTATCGCTCCCAATAATACAAATCCAATTAAAGAGTTTAAATCAAACTTTTTTTCTTCCATTTTTACTTTTTTATTCTACTCCCAATTTCACTGACATTCAAAACCCTTTGCAATCGCATTGGAAATAGCTTTTTTGAAATGTTCGGCAAATGTAGTAAAAACAAGGACATTAAAATTTATAATGGGCCATTAATTATCAGAAAAGGGTTGTAGACAAAACCAATATTCAGAAGCGTTCGCTAATTACTTTCAAGCTTGTCCTTAAATATAAACATGAGAATTATAGGCACCGCGAGAATAATGACGATTAATTTATTGGTGACAAGGATGCTGGGATACAAGATGATTGTCAATAAAAAACCACCAATGGCTCCTCCAATATGAGAGCTGTGGCCGATATTTCCCCATTGCTTTTTCATCCCAAAAATCGAATACAACAAATATCCTACGCCAAAGACATAGGAAGGAATCGGTATAGGAATGAAAAACATGTATAAATTCATTCCCGGATTTAGCATGATGGCAGCATATAAAACACCCATTACTGCTCCCGATGCCCCAACCGCACTATAATAAGGCTCTTTTTTGTGAAAATTCAGGGCAAACAGGCTTCCCGCAAGTAAGGAACCAAAATATATCGCTAAAAATTTAGGAACCCCCACATACTGAATAACCGGATTCGCAAAAAAGTAAAGGGTTAACATATTGAAAAACAAATGTCCCTGATCCACGTGCAAAAAACCAGAAGATAAAAGCCTGATTTTCTCACCTTTTACTATGGGGCCAATTTGAAACTTAAATTTTTCAAAAAATAACCTATCCTTAAACCCTTTAAATGAAACTACTACATTAGCAATAATAATTAAAAGCACTGCTGCATTCATATTCTAATCTATTTTCTATAGGTAATCAAAAGTACGCAAAAGTTAACAGCAGCGAATTTATTAATTAATGAGGAGAATGCCACTTTAGCCACAAATTTTTTATTTGGGATAGCAAAAATTATATACGATATTTGCAAATCATTTTTTGAGCATGCAATTTTTAGTATTTATTGTTTTATACCCCTTTCTTTGGCTTCTATCCATACTGCCAATGAGCGTGTTATTCTTTATTTCAGACATCCTTTATTTTATACTTTATTATATAGTTGGGTATAGAAAAAAGGTGGTTAGGTACAACTTAAGACTTTCTTTCCCGGATAAATCGGCTCAGGAACTAAAAATTATTGAGAAAAAGACCTTTCAGCATTTTACGGATGTCTTTATGGAAACGATTAAATCCTTTACAATATCAGAAAAGGAACTGACCAAACATGTAAGTTTGACAAACCCTGAAGTAACGGATGCTTATTTCGACAACAAGCAAAGTGTCATTTTTGTATCCGGACATTATGCCAACTGGGAATGGGTTGCCTCACTCGTGGAAACAAAAATAAAGCACAACCTGAGTGTTGCCTACAAAGAGCTTTCAAATACGTACTTCAACAATTTGATAAAAAGAACAAGGACTAAATTCGGTATAAGCGTTGTGCCTGCCAAAGAGTTTTACCCTTATATTTTAAATAATTTAAAGAAGAATAATTTTCAGGCTTATGGCTTTATTGCCGACCAA
>NODE-911-length-10276-cov-5.9138_pt1 | contig 10276 bp, 10 predicted proteins | sample MGYA00139097_ERZ477577 | MGnify/ENA metagenome assembly ERZ477577 | reverse complement strand
TTCCTAAATTTTATACTTTGAAATTTCTTAGCTTATTTATTACCTTATTGCTACTTGTCGCATGTGGCTCCGATTATGGAAATGAAGTTCGAGGGGGTAATCTGACTGTTTTTTTTGTCAATGAAAACGATCAAGAAATGGCAGAGGATATTGCACGTTTTTGGAAGGAGCATAAATTGATGACAAACGAGAAACAAGATTTACAATTAACAAAAAGTGGGGACTGGTATTCATTGAATATTATTGCAAATGAAACTAAGTCAGTAAAGAATATGCCTTTTGAAGAACGAAAGGTGCTGTTAGGAGTGCAAAGGGAGTTACGAGAGGAATTAAATGAATCTAACTTTCAATTGATCATTTGCAATTCTAGCTTTGAACCAATTTATAATATTAATGAATGAAAATATCTGCATCTATTTATAGTGATAAGAAGCGCCCGTTAAATGAAGTGATTGAAGATCTCGTAGAACATCAAGTTGATTTACTTCATGTCGATTGTAATGATGACCTCAGTGTGTTTGATGATATAAAAGCAATTCGTGAAATATGTGCATTACCAATAGATTTACATATCATTACAGAGACTCCTTCAAAGTATTACAAACTTTTGGAAGAGAACCCTGTTGAGTATATTACTTTCCAGTATGAGGATTTGAAAGAAAAATTATTGATTCCTTCGACTGTTACGGGTAAAAGGGGGATTGCCGTAACAACTCCTACTTCCGTTGAAATTTTTAGAGATTATCAATCCTTTGATTTCATATTGATTATGGCAACAATTCCTGGTCAGAGTGGTGGTACGTTCGATACGTATAATTTTGCGAAGATTAGAGAATTCAGAAACAAGTATCCCGGAAAATCTATTCATGTAGATGGGGGGGTGAATGCAGAAGTTTCGTTCATTCTTCGAAATATGGGGGTAACAAGCTCTGTATCGGGATCGTATTTATTTAACGCTGCAAGTATTGGGAATGCATTGATGAACTTGACCAAGCGTGACGTTGAATCTCATTTTCAAGTTGGCGACTTCATGACTCCCTTATTGGAGTCACCTCAGGTTAAGTCAAATGATCTTTCTATGAAGTCTGTACTCATGTCAATTGATTCTGGGAAACTTGGATTTACATTAATCACAGATGACAATGATATGATGAAGGGGCTCATTTCAAATGCGGACGTAAGAAAGGCAATGTTGCGGCATATGGATGACCTCAACAATATGAATCCAATGGAATGCATTAATGAAAATCCAACAATTATTAATGAGTCCGCAACTGTTGTTGAAATGCTGCAATTGATTAAGAATAGCTCTTTCCCCGTGATGTATTTGCCTGTAATTAACGATCAGGGTTTTGCAAAAGGAATTGTTACTTTTGTCAACTTGATTAAAGGAGAACTATGATATTACACCTGAAGAAAGGGATAAGTAAGGAACAAGCTGGGGATGTAGCAAGAAAGGTGAATGCCTTTCTAATAAATTCCAATGATACTCATGTGTTAATAACAGGGTCAGGAATGAAAGAAGTTCCTGCTTCAATTGAATCACAAGTAGATACTAGCTGGGTATTTGATAATGATATACAGCTAGCGTCAAAAAAATATAGAAGTGATAAAAGAGAAGTGAATATTGGAAAAACCGTCATTGGTGGCACAACGAATTCTACTATTTTAATCGGTGGACCATGTTCTGTTGAATCTGAAGAGCAAATTCGTGAATCGGCTGAATTGTTAGTTGGATTAGGATTGACAACCTTGAGAGGAGGTTGTTATAAACCAAGGACAAGTCCATATTCTTTTCAGGGATTGGGACTGGAAGGTCTGAAGCTACTGGCAAAGATGCGTGAAGAATATGGGTTAAATGTTATTACTGAAGCACGTGATGCGACACATATTCAAGAGGTTATAGAGTACTCCGATGTAATTCAGGTAGGAGCAAAGGCCATGTACGATCAGGGGATTTTAAGAGCCTGTGCGAAAACTCAAAAACCTGTATTGATAAAACGTGGCTTTGGAACAACCCTAAAAGAATTTGTTCAAGCTGCGGAGTTTGTTCTTTCTGGAGGAAATGAAAATGTCATGTTGTGTGAGCGCGGTTTAAGAACTTTTGAAACAAATACTCGTTTTACGCTAGACCTTTGTGGTGTAGCTTGGCTTCAGGAACATACGAATTTGCCAATTATTCTTGATCCAAGTCATGCTATGGGTTATGCATACGGCGTACCTGTATTGTCGAAAGCATGTGTTGCAATGGGAATAGATGGTTTACTTATTGAAGCACATCCGAACCCGAAAGTGGCAAAGTCAGATGCTTCTCAGCAGTTAAACCATGACGAATTTAAAAAATTGTTAACTGAATTAAAGCCAGTTGCGAATAGCGTTGGCTATTCCATAGTATAATATGAATCTAGAAGGAAATCTTCGAGGCTTGTGCGATAAATTTGGCGTAGATTACGTTGAGTTTCTGTCGGATATTGGGGTGGAGTCCCCTTTGGAGATTTCCGTGTCTGATCTCGAAATAATTTGTGAGGAATACGAAACTGATTTATATGCGCTACTATTCAAATACCCATTTAAGACCAATCATTTAAAAGATAAACTTCACAAAATAAAGCTCTTAGTAATTGATGTTGATGGTGTTATGACTGATGGAGGAATGTACTTTACAGAGAATGGCGATCAGTTCAAAAAATTCAATACCAAGGATGGAATGGCGATCATTCACTTAACAAAAAATGATTTTCAAGTTGCAATCATTTCTTCCGGCTTCAAAGGATCTGCTGTTGAACGAAGAGCGGAAATGCTGGGTATACAACATTGCTCAGTAAGTCGAAATCCGAAAATTGATACTCTTAATGAGGTTTGTGCTAAATTGAACATTGAATTAGAGAATGTTGCCATAGTAGGCGATGATATTAATGACCTAGAAGTGATGCGAAATGTTGGCTTCTCAGCTTGCCCTCAGGATGCTGTAAACTCTGTTAAAGCTACTGTGGATGTTATATTAAACACTCGCGGTGGAATGGGATGTGTGAGAGAATTTATAGACAATTACTTATTAAAAGAACCGCTCGATTAGAATATGGAGAATACTACTATTGGTGTAATTAGAGAAGGGAAAATCCCACCGGATAAGCGAGTACCGCTTACTCCTAAACAGTGCAAACTTCTTGAAACAAGATATCCGCATGTGAAAGTGGTTGTACAACCGAGTCCTATCCGTGCTTATAGTGACAAATCCTACATCGATGAAGGGATTAGAATGAGTGAGGATCTTTCTGAATGTGATATCATTTTAGGAGTTAAGGAGGTAAACATTGAAGATCTTATCCCAGGGAAAAAATTTATGTTTTTCTCTCATACTTTAAAAAAACAACCTTACAATAGAGAACTACTTCAAGCTGTTATTGATAGAAAAATTCAATTGATCGATTATGAAGCTCTAAGAGATAGAGCGAATAAGAGAATTATTGGTTTTGGAAGATACGCTGGAATCGTAGGCTGCTATAATGGATTGTTGACATTTGGACTTAAGCATAAACTTTACTCGCTGAAGCCGGCTCATGCATGTGTAGATCGAAAAGAGGTTGAAGTCGAATTGAATAAAGTCAAACTTCCTTCTAATATGAAGTTGGCACTTACCGGGTATGGTAGAGTTGGACATGGAGCAAGAGAAATATTGGACTTGTTACCTATTAAGGAGGTTTCTCCAGAGGAGTTTGTCTCTCAAGAGTTCGATGAGCCGGTCTACGTACATTTGGATGTAGAAGACTATTACGAACGAAGAGATGGAGAAGAATTCAATAAAGCTCATTTTTACCAGAATCCTGAAGAGTATAAGTGTACTTTTTCAAATTATTTGAGTCATACTGATATGTATATCCCATGTCATTATTGGAGTGACAAGGCTGATTATATAATAACACGTGACGAATTAAAAAAGCCAGATGTTCGTTTAACAGTTGTTGCAGATATATCTTGTGATATTGATTGTGCTGTAGCTTGTACGATTCGCCCGAGTAAAGTTTCGGACCCAATATATGGGTACAACCCTTTGACAGAGTCTGAAGATGATTATCAAAAAGAAGGTGTGCTTGCAGTAATGGCTGTTGACAATTTGCCTTGTGAACTTCCTTTAGATGCTTCTGAAGATTTTGGAAGTGAGTTAATGAAAGAAGTAATGCCTGCTTTATTATTAGACGATAAAGATGATATAATTGCTCGAGGTAGTGAAACTAATTTAAATGGCGAATTAACGGAGTACTTTAAGTACCTTGAGGGATATCTGGCTGGTCTTGAATAATGGAAAAGGGAAACAAGAAGATTATTCGTGGATGGGTCTTTTATGACTGGGCAAATTCGGTTTATAATCTTGTTATCTCATCAGCAATATTTCCTATTTTTTATAATGCTCAAACGACTAGTCGTTATTTAGAACAGTATAAAGTTGAACAGAACCTTCCTGAATTAGAAGAACTACCTGAAGGAGTAAATGTAATTGTCAACTTTTTCGGTATGGAAATGTCATCTTCTGTTTTAATGTCATTTGTGCTTTCTGCTTCTTTTCTCGTCGTTTCCATATTATCGCCTATGCTTTCTGGAGTTGCAGACTTCTCAGGAAACAAAAAACGCTTCATGCAGTTTTTCTGCTACCTAGGTGCTATTTCGTGTATATCTCTTTATTGGTTTTCAGATGTTCCAATTGAGGTGGGTATGCTTTCTATTTTCTTTGCGAGTATTGGTTTTTGGAATAGTTTGGTTTTTTACAATGCTTATTTACCTGAGATTGCAGAGCCCAAAGATCATGACAGAATTTCTGCAAGAGGTTTCTCTATGGGGTATTTTGGCAGTATGATTCTGTTGGTCATTTGTTTAGCTATTATAATGGGGATTGGTCCTGAGTACACAAGTTTCTGTTTCATACTTGTAGGTCTATGGTGGATTGGTTTTAGCCAATTGACCTATCGTGTACTACCTAACAATGTTTATGGAAAGAAGAAGGAGAAAGGGGTTATTTGGAAAGGCTTCAAAGAACTGAAATTGGTTTTTACTGAATTCAAGAAGATAAAACGATTAAAACGTTATTTATCGGCATTCTTTTTCTTTAATACGGGTGTCCAGACTGTTATGCTTATGGCTGTGCTATACGCAAGTCGCGAAATTTTTGTTGGTGAATACGAAGCTGCTGGACAGACGGGCCTGATCGTTGCGATCTTATTAATTCAAATTCTTGGAGCTGCCGGAGCTTATATTTTGTCGCGCTTGTCTGGGATAATAGGAAACCTTAAGTCACTTGTGATTGTGGTAGCGTTCTGGGTCCCATTGTGTATCGCAGCTTATTTTATTACAACCCCAATAGGATTCTATTTTCTAGCCTCTGGTGTTGGTTTGGTAATGGGAGGTGTTCAAGCCTTGTCGAGATCAACTTATTCGAAATTCTTGCCGGAAACCAAAGATCACGCTTCATATTTTTCTTTTTATGATGTAGCTGAGAAAATAGGTATTGTTTTCGGAACATTTTTCTTTGGTCTGATGGAATATATTACTGGAGACATTAGGTCTTCAATTCTTTCTGTGGTCTTCTTCTTTACGATTGGTTTGATCTTGCTATTCTTTGTGCCAAAGGAAAATAAAGATGAATTAGTCGATCAGCCTTCTCTTGCTTAATTGCTCAAAATCAATTAATTTCATCCTTATGAACGAACAAGGAAGAACTATCGCTATAATTGCTCATATAACGTTTATTGGATGGATTGTGGCGATCATCATGAACAATACTGAAAAAGACGATTTTGCAAGTTTCTACATACGACAGGTTCTCGGAATTTTTCTTCTAGGGGCAGTTGGAGCTTTGATTCCTATGGTAAATATCGCAATAGCAATTATCGTTTTAATAGCATTAATTATGAGTTTAGTTGGTGCGGTGAATAGAAACAGAACATTACTACCTGTTATAGGTCCTCTTTTCCAAGACTGGTTTAGAAGTCTTTAGGAATGAAGTTATTTTTTTTCATTTTCCTGTCTTTATTCTTTTCTACGGAGTCTCTTTCGCAAGAAAAAGGTTATCAAATTGAGATGATGAGTGGTCTGATGATGGTACCTCAATCATTCCCATCAGAGCCAGATACCTTGAAGTTTTATCATTATGAAGAGGTTCAAATCATGCCTGAACCGATCGGTGGATGGTCAGTGTTTTATGATTTACTTGCTAAATTAGAATACCCTCAAGAAGCAAAAAAAAATAATTTAGAGGCTGATATTGGTGTGTATTTCCATATTGATCGGAGTGGAAATGTGAATGGAATTAAAGCTTATGATAAAGGTATTATAACACCTGAAAGAGGACAGTGTGAATCCTGTCGGTTGTTAATAGAGGAGGTTATTCGTGGAACAAAGTGGAAGCCTGGTGAAATTCATGAAGTGAAGGTGAATACAAAGTATGATATGATTATCAGTTTTGATATCTGGATAAAGAAGGAGTAGCACTATTTATTCATACAGCAATCTCTGAATTTTTCTCCGCTACCACAAGGGCATGGATCGAAGTGACGTGTGCGATGTGCTTTTTTAATTAATTCTTTATCTGCTAATTTCTGCCCAAACATCAACTCCATATAGTTGTAGAGTTCAGGGTGGTTGGTTTTGAACATTTTAGGTCTTTCAAAAAAATATTCTGCTGCCACGGCAAGGAACTCCGGTCTGTTTGTTGCTCCATATGATCGAATGTCACTTTTAGAACTTCGGATTTCTCGGATTTTTTGATCCATTAGATTTAACCAGGGTAACACATAGGACTTCTCCTTTAAATAAACCATAATTCCATCCATTTGGCCGTCCATTTTGTCAATCAAATGTACAAATTCATGAATAGCAGTATTTTGTTTATCAGTATCATTGCTAAACCCTTGATGAAGTGCTTTTTTGGAAATGACCATTTTCCCATTCATGTAACCATAGCCCACCATACCGAGAATTGCAGTGTCGCTTTTAGAGCCAATATTGTGGTTGTGATCAAAATGTTCAGGGTAGAGTAGGACTTCTTCTAAGTTATGGTATTCCCAATTAGGGAAACTAAAAATTGGAATTATGGCACTTGCAGCGATTAATAAACAATCTTCTTCTGAAGCTTCAGTTTTTATTCCAGTAATCGTAGTTGTATTAAGGAATTTAAGAACGCTAGCTTCAAATCGAAGTTTTTCATTCGGGGCCAATGATCTATAATAATTGACCTTCTGGTCAAGAATCACTCTCCACCGAATTGAGAATTCACCGAATTTATTCTTTTTCTCCTTGCTGGAGAATAGCCGGAGGAAACAGTTCATTAATCAATTCTGACTATTTCTTATAAAAAGGAAGTTTTACAACTTTTGCTTTGACTCCTTTATTTCGAACTTCAATGAAAATTTCCGTATCAACTGCTACATTCTCTATTGTGACATACCCGAGCCCAATAGCCTTCTTCATGGATGGTGACATGGTTCCAGATGTTACACGGCCAATAACTTTGCCGTTAGCATCTTGTATTGGATAGTCATGACGAGGAATACCACGATCAATCATCTCAAAAGCAACAAGTTTATTTATAATTCCCTCTTCCTTTTGATTTGCAAGAAAATCTTTATCAATAAAGTCGTCCTTTGCAAGTTTAGTAATCCATCCTAAACCAGCTTCAAGAGGTGATGTTGAATCATCAATATCATTACCATATAAACAGAATCCCATCTCTAATCGAAGTGTGTCTCTTGCTGCCAAACCGATCGGCTTAATACCAAAGTCAGCACCAGCATTAAAAACTTTATCCCAAACTTGTTCCACTTCACTATTTTTGCAGTAAATCTCAAATCCACCACTTCCAGTATAACCTGTTGCAGAAATAATGACGTGATCGATCCCAGCAAAATCAGCAACTTCAAAGTGGTAATATTTGATTGCTGATAAATCAACAGATGTCAAAGACTGCATCGCGTCCATTGCCTTTGGACCTTGAATGGCAAGTAAAGAATAGTCATCTGATAAATTACGCATTGTTGCATCGAATGAATTGTGAGATGAAATCCAATCCCAGTCTTTATCAATGTTAGAAGCATTGACAACTAACAAATACTCTTCTTCTTTTATTTTGTAAATAATCAAGTCGTCAACAATCCCACCTTTTCCATTTGGCATACAGCTATACTGTGCACGTCCAATCGTAAGGACAGAAGCATCGTTCGTAGTCACCTTTTGAATTAATTTGAGTGCTCCAGTTCCAGAGATTAAAAATTCCCCCATGTGGGAAACATCAAATACTCCAACCCCCTCACGTACAGTTTGGTGTTCTGCGTTCACTCCCTCATATTGAACAGGCATATTGTAACCTGCAAAAGGAACCATTTTCGCACCGAGTGCAGTATGTTTATGAGATAATGCGGTATCTTTCATAGTTTGAGTTTTATCTAAAATCGATACCAAAAATAGCACTATTGTGGCACTGACAAAAAAATGATCAATTTTTTATTAAAGCTGCCAGTTCTTTTCCGACAAGGGTTCCTATAGCAATCCCCATTCCTCCAAGTCGGACACCACAATAAACATGTTCGGATATTTGCTTGATTATTGGTTTTTTTGAATCTCCAACTCCCATAATTCCAGACCACGTATGTGCGATGGAAATTTTCTTCCCGGGTAAAATAACGGTGTCTAGTAATTCTCGCAGTTTATCCTGAACTAGTTCTGTAGTATTCAATTCAACTGTCGTTTCGCCCTTAAAGTCTAAGTTTCGCCCGCCACCGAAGAGAATTCTATTATCAATGTTTCTGAAATAGTAATATCCCTGGTTGTAGTGAAATGTTCCTTTGATAGAAAGGCCATTAATTGGTTCTGTTATAATCACTTGTGCTCGAGCCGGTCGAATTGTTTCATTTTTAATGAATTGGGAGGCAAAACCATTTGTGCATATAACCACCTTTGTTGTCGTTATTTCGCCAAAATTAGTATTAACGATTGCTCCTGAGGTTGTGTTGTGAATTTCTTCAGCTTTTATTCCAAACAGAACTTGGATTCCTTTGTTGATGATTAAGGAATAAAAAGAACTGTTCATTTTGGCTGTATCTATTTGCCCCTCCAAACGATTGTAAATACTCGTATTCACATGTGAAAACCCAAATCGATTACTCACATCGTTATCAATTGAGTATACATTTTTTTTACCGGTAATACTTTCTAATTGAGAATTGAAGTGGTCTAATTTACCTTGTGTTGCTTCAAATAATTCTTGTTCTTGATTCGTTATTAAATCCCATGATCCATAGTGCCTTAAGTCAAGCTGATGGTCACCTAGGATAGATCGCAGATATTGCAGTCCTTTCCAACGCAATGCAACAGTTTCCCATACACAAGATTCATCCATTCGTTGTAAGTCATCATACAATTCTGTTGCACTTCCAAAACAAGCGAATCCAGCATTTTTTGAACTAGCACCACTCGGTAGAATTCCTCGCTCTATGATGAGTATTTTGGCTTCAGGATTAAGTTCTTTAAGGTGAAATGCTGTACTGTAACCAACGATTCCTGCTCCAATGATTAAATAATCGATGTTATCGAAAAAAGTTTTTCGTTCCCAATAACTAGTGTTTTCTATGTTTAGCATAGGCTTTCAACAAGTAAAATTGAACTATTTTAACCATATTTGTATAAATAATTCAATCAAATTTAAACCAAATCTGTAACTCGTTGTACAGACTTACGTTTAAATCATAGAATATGAGATATTTTATCTTCGTTTTATTTCTGTTTGCGAGCATCTTGGCATGGTCGCAGCAATTGCCTTTTGTATTCAAGGGGCAAGTAGAGAATACGGATATAGGGAAGCATGAAGCGGGAGTTACCATTTCTGTAGTCCAAGCTGGCTCGACATTGTTTAGTACAAGTAGTGCTTCAAATGGAAAGTACAGTCTACGAGGAGATATCAATTATTCAACACCATTCTTAGTTGTTTTTAGCAAAGCAGGGATGGTATCAAAAAAGGTAAGCTTTGATTTGTCTAAGATGAATGAGGAGGATGTTCCGCCTGGTGATGTTCGTCCAATTGAGACTTTGGATATGAGCTTGTTCAAAGAAAGGGATAATGTAGATTTTTCTTTTTTAGATTCTCAACCAGTAGCCAGCTTTGACTGGAATCCTCAAGGAATGCATGCGAGATTGGATGCTGTGGAAAGTAATAAAATCAAAACAAAAATTCTAAAATTACTAGCCGAAGCGGATAAGAATAAAGCAGAGGCAGAACAAAAGTACCAAGCTG
>NODE-910-length-10288-cov-3.65103_pt1 | contig 10288 bp, 7 predicted proteins | sample MGYA00139097_ERZ477577 | MGnify/ENA metagenome assembly ERZ477577 | reverse complement strand
TATTACTTTTGTCGAGACTTTAACATTATATTAAAAAAGAAAATTCATGCGCCGAGATCAGATAATTTTTGACCTAATCACAGAGGAAAAAGAAAGACAAACCAATGGTTTGGAATTAATAGCATCAGAAAACTATGTCAGTGAACAAGTGATGGAGGCAGCAGGTTCTGTACTTACCAATAAATATGCTGAAGGTTATCCCGGTAAAAGATATTATGGTGGTTGTGAAGTAGTGGATCAGGTGGAACAAATAGCTATTGACAGGGCTAAAGCCTTATTCAATGCTGAGTACGTTAATGTTCAGCCCCATTCCGGTTCTCAGGCCAATGCAGCTGCCTATCAGGCGGTATTAAAACCTGGTGACACTATTTTGGGCTTCGATCTGTCTCATGGTGGTCATTTGACACATGGCTCCCCGGTTAATTTTTCCGGAAAGTTATATAAAACCGCATTTTACGGGGTTGAAAAAGAGACTGGTGTATTGAATTATGATAAAATTCAGGAGAAGGCCCTGGAAGTTAAGCCACAATTGATCATAGCGGGGGCATCTGCTTATTCCAGAGATATAGATTTTAAAAGGTTCAGGGAGATCGCTGATAGTGTAGGCGCAATTCTTTTGGCAGATATTTCTCACCCTGCCGGATTAATTGCCAAAGGTATATTGAATGACCCCATTCCTCATTGTCATATAGTGACTACAACAACGCATAAAACCTTAAGAGGGCCGAGAGGAGGAATTATTATGCTGGGCAAGGATTTCGAGAATCCTTTTGGCGAAAAAACACCCAAAGGAACTACTAAAATGATGAGTACGCTGTTGAATTCGGCCGTTTTTCCGGGTAATCAGGGAGGTCCGTTAGAACACATTATAGCTGCTAAGGCTATTGCTTTTGGCGAGGCCCTTGAAGATGATTTTCTGACGTATCAGATTCAGGTAAAGAAGAATGCTGCCGCAATGGCAGAGGCATTTGTGGCCAAGGACTACCACATCATTTCAGGAGGTACTGATAATCATATGATGCTTATTGATCTGCGAAATAAAAATATCACAGGTAAACAAGCCGAAAATGCACTGGTTAAAGCTGAAATTACGGTAAATAAAAACATGGTTCCTTTTGATGATAAATCTCCGTTTGTTACTTCCGGAATAAGAGTGGGATCGGCTGCGATTACGACCAGAGGAATGAAGGAGTCAGATATGGGTTTGATTGTAGATCTGATTGACCAGGTGATCATGAATTTTGAAAATGAAGAAGTTCTTGAACAGGTGGGTAAAAAGGTAAATAGTCTTATGCACGAAAAACCACTTTTTGCATAGGCATAACTTCCTATCATGACAATAATCATCTAATCCCTAAGAGTTTTGCAGTAAATTTACTGTATAAAATTTTTGGAATGGGTTCGCAATCCGTAAAAGCCATCGTCAGTTTAAGAGAACGAAAGGAATTTTTATATCATTTATTAAATGATGTAAAGGCGCTTGAGATGATGATAAAAGATGATGTTTTTGAAAAAGGCATACAGCGGATTGGTGCAGAACAGGAGTTGTGTTTGGTGGATAAAAACTTCTTACCATCAACTAAGGCCCTTGAAGTTTTAGAAAAGGTCAATGATAAGCGATTTACTACCGAAATTGCCCTTTTCAATCTTGAGATAAATCTTGACCCCCATGAGTTAGGCGGTCATTGTTTTTCCAGGATAGATAGGGATTTGACCAAATTAATTTCACATGTTGACAAAATTGCTCATGGCATTGAGGATAATAGAATTATTCTTACGGGGATACTGCCCACATTAAGAAAAAGTGATCTTGTATTTAAAAATATAACGCCATATAAGCGATATAAGGTGTTGAATAAAATCTTGAGGGATATCAGGGGCGATGATTTTATGCTTAAAATCAAAGGAGTGGATGAATTGATTATAAATCATAAATCCATTTTGTTTGAAGCTTGTAATACCAGTTTTCAAATGCACCTGCAGATTCCTGTAAATGAAATGGTGGAAAAGTATAATTGGGCTCAGGTCATAGCGGGTCCTGTCTTATCCATTTCTGCCAATTCTCCTCTACTTTTAGGCAGGGAATTATGGAGCGAAACAAGAATCGCATTATTCCAGCAAAGTGTTGATCTCCGAAACAGATCATATCTGCTGAGAGAACAAAAACCCAGGGTTTCATTTGGGTCTGACTGGTTAAAAGATTCCTTTATTGAATTGTATCAGGATGATATTGTTCGATATACCCCCTTGTTGACAACAAAAATTGATGAGGATGCCGTATTAAAATTGAAGCAGGGGCAAATCCCTAAACTCCAGGCGCTTGGAGTCCATAATGGCACAATTTACAGATGGAACCGTCTGTGTTATGGTCAAAACAATGGAGTTCCTCATATGAGAATTGAAAATCGATACATTCCTGCTGGGCCAACTGTAAAGGACGAAGTGGCCAATACCATGTTTTGGGTAGGCTTAATGCAGGGAATGCCTGAGAAATATAAAGACTTTCATTTAAGAATGTCTTTTAATGAAGTCAAGGGAAATTTTGTGAATGCAGCAAGAACCGGTATAAACACATTTTTCAATTGGTTTGGCAAAGGTTTGTCTGCTAAAAAGCTGATATTAAGTGAATTGCTTCCTATTGCCCATGATGGTCTGGTGAAATCGGGCGTAGCTCTGGAGGATATACAGTTTTATTTGAACATTATTGAAAAAAGAACTGAAAGCAGGTGTACAGGAGCGGAATGGATAAAAGATAGTAACAGGCACCTTAGAACTAGTATGACCAAAAGTATCGCAAATGCAACGATAGCGGCTCATATGTATATTAATCAAAAAGAGGGAAAACCGGTACATGAATGGAAAAAGGCCACAGAGGATAATGTTTTGAATTTAAATATAGACATGACCAAGCTGGATAAATTCATGACTACAGAGGTGTTTGTAGTTAAAGAAAATGATCTTGTTGAACTTGTTGCTAAAATCATGGAGTGGAAAAATATTCATCATATCCCTGTGGTCAATGATATGAACAAGGTTACAGGAATAATCACAAATACCAATCTAAAAGATATTTTGGGTAAGGATCAAAAACTTATAGTGGCCAAGGATATTATGGTTAAAGAAATAATTACAGTCGATTCTGAAACCAGTGTAAAAAAAGCGAATAGAATTATGTTGAAAAATAAAATAGGGTGTTTGCCCATCTTGGAAATGGGTGAGCTTGTTGGTATTTTGACGAAGAATGATTTAAATAAATTACTAGAGCGTTAGTGGCTATGAAGAATCCTACCCCGAAGAATACGTTAACCTTTTCTTACGACAACAGGCTTTTAGGCGAATTTCAAGGAGCCAAATCAAGCCCAACTGTTGTGATCATAGCGGGTATTCACGGAAATGAAACAGCAGGTGTGCTTGCCGCCGATAAAGTATTAGATAAGATTAAGGCAGACAATGTGGCTTTTGACGGTAATCTCTATTTTATTTTAGGGAATATTAATGCCTTAAACAAAGGTGTTCGGTTTGAAAACGTGGACCTTAACAGAATCTGGCGAAAAGAAAGCATCGATGGCCTCTTAAGTATTCAGGAGGAACCCATGGCTGAAGTCAGGGAACAAATGGATATTTACGCTTTGATCAAAATGATTCTGGCAAAGGAAAATGGTCCATTTTATTTTTTGGATCTTCATACTACTTCTGCCGATTCGGTTCCTTTTATCACGATAAGTGATTCGCTTAACAACAGAAAGTTTTCTTCAAATTTTCCGATTCCGGTTGTATTGGGAATTGAAGAATATTTGGATGGACCTTTGCTTACCTTCATCAATGAATTTGGGCATGTCGCGCTTGGTTTTGAAGGAGGTGCACATAATGATCCTGCCTCTGTAGCAAGTTGTGAGGCTTTTATTTGGAAGGCTTTGGTGCGTTCAGGGTGTCTGCAAAAGTCTGAGGTGGTTGATTTTGAGAAATATAGAATGATTTTATCTGATCTCTGCTGCGAATATCAATTTTTTGCGATCAACTATAGATATCCATTAGAAAACGGTGAAAATTTTAAAATGCTATCGGGTTTCAAAAATTTTGAGCCCATTGAAAAGGGTCAGCTTTTGGCAAATAGTGACGGAAACGAGATCAGGGCGCATGAATCCGGAAGAATATTTATGCCTTTGTATCAGGAATTGGGCGAAGATGGTTTTTTTGTTTTGCATAAAATTTCGAAATTCTGGCTTAAGGCATCCATCGTGGCCAGAAAATTAAAAATCAATCATTTTTTAAGATTGATACCTGGGGTTCGCCAAGATCCAGGAAACAATTTTACGTTGATCGTGAATCCAAAAATTGCAAGATTCATGGCAAAGGAAATCTTCCATCTATTTGGATACCGACAGCAAATCTATAAAGACGATAAACTTCATTTTATAAAACGGGACAGAAAAATTTCAGAATTACAATAATTTAATGAACAGGTATATGCCTCTGGTCTATTGTTGTTCAAAATAATTTTTAATCACGCCTAATGCATATTCACTCGCTATTTCTTTGGCAAATTTTGGGAAATCATGCTCCGAATTGTCATTGGAATTATCAGATATGGTCCTTATGATCGTAAAAGGAATATTGTATTCGAAGCAAACCTGAGCAACGGCAGCTCCCTCCATTTCAACACAAACTACCTCCGGTAAAGCTTTTTTTATAGCATCACGATGCGAGATGTCAGAAATGAACTGGTCACCTGAGGCGATATCTCCAAGATATACAACAGGTCTGTTTATGGTGAAGGTATCCAATGCTTCTTTTGAAAAGAATGTATCAATTTGACTGATATAATTATTGGCGGCCAGGAATAAACGACGGGTCCTTTCTTCATCCGTATAGAACAGGCTCTTACCAAGCAAAGGAATTTCAAATTTTGGCAGTATGGGGCTGGCATCCATATCGTGTTGAACTAGTCCTTTTCCGATGACGATGTCCCCAATGTTGATGCGGTCCTCTATTCCTCCGGCAACGCCTGTGAACAAGATCTCATCCACATCAAAGTCATTAATAAGCTGGGTTACTGTAGTGGCCGAAGCTACTTTGCCCCAACGTGAAAAAACCAAGATGACCTCCTGGTTGAAAAGTTTGCCCTGGTAATAGGTACGTCTTCCTTTTTCAACTTTATTCGTGAGATCCAGCTGCTCGTGGATTGCTTGAATCTCTTCCCTCATGGCGCTGATGATCCCAATGCTCATGATGCTGAGGATACTTGAAGTGATCTAAATAATTTTTCCATCTTTCATTTCAAGTTTTCTATCCGCCATGTTCGCCAATTCCTGATTATGTGTGACAATCACAAAGGTTTGTCCAAATTTCTCCCTCAGCGCAAAAAACAACTCGTGTAAATTTCTTGATGAAGCTGTATCCAGATTCCCACTGGGTTCGTCAGCAAATATGACGTCCGGACTATTGATCAAGGCCCTTGCTACAGCGACTCTTTGCTGTTCACCACCAGAAAGTTCATTAGGTTTATGATCAGTGCGATCTGACAGGCCTAAAAACTCCAGTAAGTCTCTGGCCTCCTGTTCTACCTGATTTTTTGATCTGTTGGCTATAAACCCCGGAATACAAACATTTTCAAGAGCGGTAAATTCTGGTAATAACTGATGAAACTGAAAAATAAAACCAATATGTGTATTTCTGAATTTTGACAAAGCCTTATCATTCAGTTTATTAATATTTGTGTCATTAATAATCAAAACATCAGAATTAGTGGGCTTATCCAGTGTGCCAAGGATTTGGAGCAAAGTGGTTTTACCGGCGCCGCTCGGGCCGACGATGGCCACAATCTCACTTTTTTTAATGTGCAGATCCACACCTTTTAGAACCTCAAGTTCGCCATAATATTTATGAATGTTTTCCGCTTTAATCATGATGAAAAAATATGCCGGTGAAAATACAATATTTAAATGATTTATCCATAAGTGACGCATCTAATCTACGGCGTCCTTTACTGAAAGTAAAACGGGCCTAGCTCTTTTTAAACCACCGTTTTACATTATTATAATCGAGGAAATACAAGAGCTTGATTGACAGAAAATGCCCAGAGGGTTGCTCCAAAAGTTCCGATAAATTCTCTCCAAATGATAAAAACGATCTGTCATCCTCATTTTGGATGGAATGTCTGTACAGCGCTATCAATTCACTTCCTCTGGTAAATTGCCAGACATATCTAAGATCGAGGTTCCAGTTATTAAAATTCAGATCATTGTTCTCAGCATACGGATGATCTATTAGTTCTCCATCATCGGTTAATTCGTAATACTGATCCTGATAGGCCACAGTAGACCAATAATGCCGAAAAGCGAGTGATATAGAAGATTTGTCGTTAAAACTATATTTACCAGATAGGCTATTCTCTATTTGATCGTTATCTCTGACTCCAAATATTATAGTATCATCATCAAGCGTATCCACGTATCCGGGTTGATTATAGCTTTTGTCCAGAATTAAACCATATCCGATTTCTAACTTGTCATTAACCCTGAATCTTGGAAAGAAAGCGAATTCCGGGTTGTATTCATCTGTACCATATCTATAATTGTAATCCACTCCAATTTCAAATGCAAAACGTTTCCTGAAATCTGAAGAGAAAAACCCTTGAGATGAAAACTGTGGATTTCTCACCCAATAACGACCTTCTGTTCTTGGTTCAAAAAAATCGATACGGTCTCCAATGTTTGTGCCTATTTCGAGTCCATAGGACAACTGCTTGAGATTGGTAGCCCAAAAGTCAAGCTCAACGTAATTACCGGTGGTTACGTTGGGGTCATATCGTCTGAAGTGCCCCGCAAAAAAGCTCATTCTAAAATTATTGAAATGTTTGGTCGGTTCGAATATTCTATAAGAAACGCGTCCCATAAAATCACTGAAATTATTAGTTCTTTGGAAACCCAGGTCATTTTTATCGTATTTATCATCAGCAAAACGATGTTCTAAACCGTATCGTATTTTCCCTTTTGTCTTATCAAACCGAAGTCTCGAGGCAAAGCCAGACGTATTCATTCCATCTTCATAAACATTACTCGTGCTGCCATCACCGGCAATACGATAGGAATTCGTCCTGTCAGCCAGATTAAAAACCAAAGAGGTCACATTGGCATCCCTGAAATCACCTTCTCTCAATACATTGGTGTTGACTATGCCTATGGATGAATTATTATTGAATGCCTGGTCAATCACCATTACATTATAGTTGGTCAGTGGCTCCGTTTTAATTTTTGACTTTTCACCCGTGATCGTATCCACTACGGTGGCAAAAGTTTCTTCAGTAACGGCATTCAAGATTCCCAGGCCAAGCCCTTTTTTGGACCGGCCCGTAACTTTAACCGCATTGAGCACCTTTACCTCATTGGGGTTGTCCAAAATTTCATCTTCATCGTAATTATCATAGATGTCATCACTGCCAACCGGAGCATTTCCTATTCGTCTGGAAAAAAACAGGTTGCCTTTTTCCAATAAATCAGCCCCTTCAATAAAGAACTGCCGCTGTTCTGAAAAGACCTGCTCAAATGGACCAAGATTCAATACAACATTATCAAAGCCTGCTTGTGAAAAATCAGGCACAAGGGTAGCAAATAAGGTAAAATTGTCAGTGATACCATATTTAACATCCATACCGAAATTCAGATTGGTATCTGTTGAGCCGTCATAACTATCCAGGACAAAGGAGGTAAACGGAGCGAAACTCAATCGGGTAGGAGGGTCTATATCTGTCAGTCCGGTTAATAATCCGTTGTATTGGGTGAATCTTCCGGTAGATTTATCAATATATTGCCAGGTATATTGCTCTCTGGAGCTTTCAATTCTTCTGTGAAAATTCAACCCCCAAATAGGCTCCTCTTCTTTGGCAAACCTTAGCGCGGAATAGGGAATTTTCATTTCTACAACCCAGCCTTCCTTATCAAAACTGACCTCGCTGAACCAAACCTCGCTCCAGCTAAAATCTTCACCATTGGAAGGTGATACCTGGGCATCCATTTGTGTGGCTCCTGCCGAAACAAAAAATTCATACGCATTTTGACCATCATTATTTGGGCTGATACTAATCGCAAAGAAATCTGACGTACCAAAATTATCTCTTTCACTTAGTTGCCTCATGATTCCTTCTGGTTTGGAATCATATAAAGTAGCTCCGATAAAGATTGCCTGATCTGAATACAATATTCTCACCTCAGTTTTCTGATTTTCAGGTTCCGGATCCCCATCTCCTGGTCGGAGCATCACAAAATCCTTTGCGATATCAGCCTTCTCCCATATAGCTTCATTAAGTTTCCCGTCAATAATTGGTGCTTCGGTAATTCTAATCGCTTCTAACTCCTTTTTATCGGTTTGAGCAAATCCTGTAAGAAATGATAATAGGCTGAAGAAGAGAATAATATTTCTCATGAAAGAGGGCAAAAAATTTTGTGTCTAGCGAGTACGAATGTATAGACTGGTTGCTTAAAAATGTCTTAAAAAAGTGTTAAACTCTCCTGTATTTTGGTAGTATAGATTAGGTCTAAATACTGAAATGATGGGGAAAAAAAATCAGACGCTTTTACTTCGTTATGGATTAAATACTTACTTTTGTTTAGTTCAATATTTAAAGCACTAATTAATGAATTTACACGAATATCAGGGAAAAGAAATTTTAAATAGTTTCGGGGTAAAGATTCAACGCGGTATTGTTGCGGATAATCATAAGAAAGCAGTTGAGGCAGCTAAATTGTTATCAGTTGAGACAGGAACCGGCTGGTGGGTCATTAAGGCTCAGATTCATGCAGGAGGCCGAGGAAAGGGCGGAGGCGTAAAATTGGCCAAAAGTCTTGAAGAAGTAGAAAATCATTCAAAAAACATTGTTGGTATGATGCTGAAAACACCTCAAACCCCTGCAGAAGGGAAAAAGGTAAATCAGGTATTAATTGCCGAAGATGTTTATTATCCAGGTGACAATGAGCCGGAGGAATATTATATGTCTGTATTGCTCAATCGATCAACGGGTAAAAATATGATCATGTATTCTACTGAAGGGGGGATGGATATTGAAACCGTTGCTGAAGAAACGCCCCATTTGATTTTTACAGAAGAAATTGATCCTGCTGTTGGTCTTTTGGGCTTTCAAGCTAGAAAAATTGCTTTTAATCTGGGTTTATCTGGAAAGGCTTTTAAAGAAATGGTGAGATTTGTTGCAGCCCTATACAAAGCATATGTAGGCTCTGATGCTTCACTTTTTGAAATTAATCCGGTATTAAAAACCTCAGATGATGCAATTTTGGCTGTGGATGCCAAGGTAACATTAGACGATAACGCCTTATTCAGACATAAGGACTATCAGGACCTAAGAGATTTGAGAGAAGAAAGCCCTATAGAAGTTGAAGCCAATGCTGTTGGTTTGAATTATGTGGATCTTGATGGAAATGTTGGATGTATGGTAAACGGAGCTGGACTTGCCATGAGCACCATGGATCTGATCAAACAATCCGGAGGGGAGCCGGCTAATTTTCTTGATGTTGGCGGAACTGCGGATGCCGAAAGGGTTGAAACTGGTTTTAGAATCATATTAAGAGATCCAAAAGTAAAGGCGATACTCGTAAATATATTCGGAGGCATAGTAAGGTGTGATCGTGTTGCTCAAGGAATTGTTGATGCTTATAAAAATATGGGAGATGCGATTAAAATTCCGATTATTGTTAGGTTACAAGGAACAAATGCCATTGAAGCAAAGGAATTAATTGATAGTAGTGGATTGGATGTTATTTCCGTTGTTGAGTTTAAAGAAGCTGCGGATAAGGTTCAGGAAGTACTCAGTAAATAAAACATTTTTTAAAATCTTATAAAAGGTCTGATTATTATCAGGCCTTTTTTTTTGATTTAGATGTCAAATTAAAGGTGAATTCTGATTCATTTTTCAAAATTATTAAGCTGCCACCCAAAAAACGGATCATTTGATTGATGCTTTTTTGTGAAAATGGATCAGATTTAGGTGTTTTTCCTTTCCCTGTTTTCCTTGTTTGAAGTTGGTCAAAAAAATAGTTTCGCAAAATATTACAAGAAAATTTACCAGAAAACTGAAAAATGACCGAAGACGCGTGTAGTTGTATACACCTGTATATCAGATATATAAAATAAAAATCATTCGAAAAACGGAAGATTTTACCTTACTAATGGTTTTTGGTGATATTTGAAATTCCCTTTTTTGTCTATTGTTTGACACTGTTTTTGTGACTTACATTTGAACTATGGTTTTCAAGTGAAATCATACTTCTATAACAAA